>Ga0208892_1000048_pt1 | contig 9768 bp, 10 predicted proteins | sample SoimicmetaGmgHAC_FD_188336 | JGI IMG/M metagenome (GOLD analysis project Ga0208892, IMG submission 188336) | Soil and rhizosphere microbial communities from Laval, Canada - mgHAC (SPAdes) (version 2) | ecosystem: Environmental > Terrestrial > Deep subsurface > Rock core/Sediment | place: Laval... | reverse complement strand
ACTGGATCGCATCCATGCGCTGCACGGGCGCGCGGTGCTGTGGGAAGGCCATTCGATCCGCGGCGAATTGCCGTTCCTGTTCGAAGGGCGCCTGCCCGACCTCAATCTTGGAACGGCGAATGGCCACAGCTGTTCCCCGGCGCTGCAGGCACGGCTGGAATCGGTCCTGGCGGATGCGACCGACTACAGCCACGTGGCGAACGGTCGGTTCAAGGGCGGCTACATCACCCGCCACTACGGCGACCCCGGGCAAGGCATCGATGCCGTGCAGCTGGAGATCAGCCAGCGCTGCTACATGGATGAAGACACGTTCGAGTGGAACGAAGGAAAAGCACGGCGCTTGCAACACGTGCTGCGGGCACTGCTGGAAATCGCTTTGACCTGACCGGGGTCAGGGCCCCAGCGCGCGCAGTTCCCAGCGCAGCCAATGGCGGTCCATCAGGGGCTCTTCGTCCTTGCCGCGCATGCGCCGGGTCCAGTGCCGATAACGCTGCGCCAGCAGCTTCACTCCGGCGTACTGCCTGGGCCGGATCGCGTTGTCTGTTGACTGCGGATCCGGATTGGCGGCTTCCTGTGCATGCACCCAGTCCTGGCGAAGGCGTTCGAACGTGCCGGTGAATCCGTACATTCGGCCCAACGGGTTGTCGCCGGTGAAATAGTCCAGCGTTTCCTCGCCGATGATGTTGACGTGCGTGGGATCGGCGAAGGCCTGTGCGTGTGGCCAAGCCGGGGTCACCGCATAGAGGAGGCCACCGGGTTCCAGCACGCGCCAGATCTCGTTCATCAGTTCGATGAAGGGGAGGCGCGTGCCGCCTTTGCCATCCGGAAACAAACGCGGCACGTGCTCGATGAAATCGAACGCCGAGACGGATGCGAAATGACTGTCCGGATACGGAATGGGCTCGACCACGAGGTTGGCATGGCGGATCTCCACGCCGGGCTCGGGCGAGAGTGCGCGCAGGTCGACCCCGTGCAGCTCGGCGCGCCCGTAGGGGTTGCGCGGGAACTTGCCGCAGCCAAGATCCAGGTGACGGGATCCCGCCATCACACCTCCAGCGTCGCCAGGTCGCCCTTGCGCTCCAGCCACTGCTTGCGGTCGGGCGCGCGTTTCTTCGCCAGCAGCATGTCCATCAGCGATCGCGTCTCGCCGTCGTCGTCGTTCGTCAGCTGGACGAGCCGGCGGGTGTCCGGATGGATTGCGGATTCGCGCAGCTGTTGCGGGTTCATCTCGCCCAGTCCCTTGAAGCGGGTCACGGCGACCGTGCCCTTCATCTTCTCGCGCTCGACGCGCTCCAGCAGCAGGCGCTTCTCTTCCTCGTCCAGTGCGTAGAACACCTGCTTGCCCACGTCGACGCGGAACAGCGGCGGCATGGCCACGAACACGTGGCCCGCGGCGACCAGCGCCGGGAAATGCTTCAGGAACAACGCCGCCAGCAGCGTGGCGATGTGCAGCCCGTCGCTGTCGGCGTCCGCGAGGACAACCACCTTGCCGTAGCGCAGGCCGCTGATGTCGTCCTTGCCGGGATCGCAACCGATGGCCACGGCAAGGTCATGCACTTCCGTCGAAGCGAGCACCTGGCCGCTGCCCACTTCCCAGGTGTTGAGGATCTTGCCGCGCAACGGGAGGATCGCCTGGAAGTCCTTGTCGCGCGCCTGGCGGGCACTGCCACCGGCTGAATCGCCTTCCACCAGGAACAGTTCCGTGCGCGAAAGATCCTGCGAAATGCAGTCGGCAAGCTTGCCGGGCAGGGCGGGTCCTTGCGTGACTTTCTTGCGGACGACCTGTTTTTCGGTCTTGAGCCGGGCGCTGGCGCGTTCGATGGCGATCTGCGCGATCTTCTCGCCCAGTTCCACATGCTGGTTGAGCCACAGCGAGAACGCATCATGCGCCGCGGTCTCGATGAAGCCCGCGGCCTGGCGGGAGCTGAGCCGCTCCTTGGTCTGGCCGGAGAACTGCGGCTCCTGCATCTTCAGCGACAGTACGAACGCCACGCGATCCCAGACGTCTTCCGGCGCGAGTTTCACGCCGCGCGGAAGGAGGTTGCGGAAGTCGCAGAATTCGCGCAGGGCGCCCGTCAGTCCCGAGCGCAGTCCGTTCACGTGCGTGCCGTGTTGTGCCGTGGGAATCAGGTTGACGTAGCTTTCCTGCACCAGGTCGCCTTCCGGCAGCCAGGCCACGGCCCAGTCCACGATTTCGGTGTCCTTCTTCGTCTGGCCGACGAAAAGTTCCGCGGGCAGCGTCTCGCTGCCGGCAAGCTCGCCCTTGAGGTAGTCGCGCAGGCCATCCTCGTAGTGCCATTCGTCCCGCTCGCCCGTGGCCTCCTCGAACAGGGTGACGATCAGGCCGGGGCACAGCACGGCTTTGGCGCGCAGCAGGTGCCGCAGCGCGCGCGCGTTGAATTTCGGCGTGTCGAAGTACTTCGGGTCGGGCCAGAAACGCAGGCGCGTCCCGGTGTTCTTCTTGCCCACGGCCCCGACCACGTCCAGCGGCGACGCGCGATCGCCATCGGCGAATGCCATGCGGTATTCGTTGCCGCCACGCTTGATGAAGATGTCGACGCGCGTGGACAGCGCGTTGACCACGCTCACACCCACGCCGTGCAGGCCACCTGAGAACGTGTAGTTGCGGTTGCTGAACTTGCCGCCGGCGTGCAGGCGCGTAAGGATCAGCTCGACGCCGGGGATCTTCTCCTCGGGGTGGATGTCCACCGGCATGCCGCGGCCGTCGTCGGCCACTTCGCAGCTGCCGTCGGCGTGCAGGATCACGTCCAGGCGGTTGCCGTGGCCCGCAAGGGCCTCGTCGACGGCGTTGTCGATGACTTCCTGGGCCAGGTGGTTGGGCCGGCTGGTGTCCGTGTACATGCCCGGCCGGCGTTTGACCGGGTCCAGGCCCGAGAGGACTTCGATGTCGGCGGCGTCGTAACGGGTGTTCATGCGCGATGCGTGCTGGTCATTCTTATAGTGTACGGGCAGCGTGCATTCAGCCGGGGAGTGGACAATTCCCCGCTATCCGGTTCAATCCGGAATCTGGAGTCGGAGATGAAAATGCGATCGATCCTGTGGTTGTCCGGTGCCGTGCTTGGCGCCCTCGCGCTGGGTGCGGCGGCGCAGTCCCAGCCGCGCCCGCAGCCCGCAGGCGAACCACGACCGCAGGCCAAGGCGGAATCGAAGAAAGATGCCGATTCAGCCGAGGCCGCGCGTGCGAAGGCGAAGGCCCGGCACGCCGAGCAGCGGGCGAAGTCGAAGACCGGCGATGCCGACGAGGAAGAAGAGGATCCGGGCCGGCGCTGAAGGCGCCACGTCAGGTTCCCTCGCCAAAGCCCCGGAATCCGGGGCTTTCTTGTGGGACCGTTTGCAGCCTGAACCTCGCCTGCATTTGGGCCGGTGATGTTCAGGGAGGGGCCAAGCGCAGGCCCCTACGGTGGCCCGGTCGCAATAGCGGCAATTCAATCAAAGACCGCTTTGGAGGTACTACTGATGAATCGCAAACTCATGATCGCCACCGCCGTTGCCGCCACGCTCGCCGCAGCCACCGCATCCGCCCAGGTCCGCTTGGGTGGCGCCGCGGGGGTGTCCGTTGGAGCCCCGGCCGCCGCTGCCCAGGCCGAGTTGGGGGCGGGTGCAATGGTCGACCATTCGCAGATGGTCCATCAGGCCGGCCAGGCTGCCCGCTCCGCTGGCCAGCAGGTCGGCACCACGGTTCGTGATGCTGCCCGGGCTGGCGCGCAGGGCGCCACCAATGCCAGTGCCGCAGCGCAGGACGCCGTGGCGGGGAATGCCAATGCCGCCGCCAATTCGGAAGTGACGGCGGGCGCCACCGCCGCCACGCCGGCCGCGGATGCGTCGGTCGGCACCTCGGGATCGATGGCGGCATCGACGGCCACGGCGAGCCCTGTCACCGATGCCGACGCCAAGACCGCTGCCGCCGCAACCGGCAAGGCCAAGGTGAAGGCCAGGACCCGTCACCACGCGCATTGATCGGGCGCGCTGACGCAACGACCCGAACGCCCCGCGCAAGCGGGGCGTTTTTCATGCGTTATGGCTTGGCCGGTTGTTCCTGCGGCGCGGTGTCGTCCGGTGTGGCGGGCTTCTGCGCATTCTTGTCGTCATCCGGCACGACCGCACGCACGGCAGCGGCCGTGCCCTTGACCGCGAGTTTGCCGACCCCGTAAGCGACCTTCACCGGAACCGTCACGACCTTTGTCACCAGGCATCCCTGCAGGCCAGCCATTGCGACCACTGCGGCAAGGATCCATGCCGCCCGCTGAAACTTCCTCATTGTTTTCGTCCAGCCGGAAACATCCGGTCCCACCGAGTCGAGCCCTCATGATACGGGCTCGCGGCCGCGGGGCGGAGCCGGTAGAATGCAGGTTTCCAGCGAGACGATGCCGCCATGACCTCCCCCGCTGCCGCCCATGCCCCGCTGATCTTCGTGACCGGAGGCGTGGTTTCCTCGCTCGGCAAGGGCATCACCGCCGCCTCGCTCGCCGCCATCCTCGAGGCCCGTGGCCTGCGGGTGACGATGATGAAGCTGGATCCGTACATCAACGTCGATCCCGGCACCATGAGCCCGTTCCAGCATGGCGAGGTATACGTCACCGACGACGGCGCCGAAACCGACCTCGACCTCGGCCACTACGAGCGCTTCGTCAACACGCGGCTGTCCGGCGCCAATTCCGTCACCACGGGGAAGATCTACGACAGCGTGATCCGCAAGGAGCGCCGCGGCGATTACCTCGGTGGCACCGTGCAGGTGATCCCGCACATCACCGACGAGATCAAGCGCCGCATCGACGAGGCGACCGATGGCTTCGACGTGGCGCTGGTGGAGATCGGCGGCACGGTGGGCGACATCGAGTCGCTGCCGTTCCTCGAGGCGATCCGCCAGATCCGCATCGAGCGCGGTCCGCAGCGCGCGATGTTCATCCACCTCACGCTGGTGCCGTACATCGCCGCGGCCGGCGAGCTCAAGACCAAACCGACGCAGCACTCGGTCAAGGACCTGCGAACCATCGGCATCCAGCCCGACGTGCTGATCTGCCGCAGCGAGCAGCCGCTGCCCGAGGGCGAGCGCCGCAAGATCGCCTTGTTCACCAACGTGCCGGAACCGGCGGTGATCTCGGCCATCGACCTCGACAACATCTACAAGATCCCGATGTGGCTGCACCGGCAGAACCTCGACCAGTTGGCCGTGGACCAGTTGCGGCTGCAGGCTGGGCCTGCGGACCTGTCGCAGTGGGAGCAGGTGGTGGATTCGACCGAGCACCCGATCGACGAACTGACGATCGCCATCGTCGGCAAGTACGTGGACCACAAGGATGCGTACAAGTCGGTGGGCGAGGCGCTCAAGCATGGCGGCATCCGCCAGCGCACGCGCGTGCACCTGAAGTGGCTGGAGTCCGAGGACGTGGAGCGCGAGGGCGCGGAGAAGGCGCTGGCCGGCGTGGACGGCATCCTGGTGCCGGGTGGCTTCGGCGACCGCGGTTTCGAGGGCAAGGTGCAGACCGCGCGCTTCGCCCGCGAGCATGGCGTGCCGTACTTCGGCATCTGCTACGGCATGCAGGCGGCGATCGTGGATGCCGCGCGCAACCTTGCCGGGCTCGAAGGCGCCAACAGCACCGAGAACGACAAGCAGTCGCCGCACCCGGTGATCGGCCTGATCACGGAATGGCGAACGTCCAGCGGCGACGTCGAGCTGCGCAGCGAGGAGAGCGATCTCGGCGGCACCATGCGGCTGGGGCTGCAGGAGCAGCGCATCAAGCCCGGCACGCTGGCGCACCAGCTCTACGGCAAGGACGTGGTGGGCGAGCGTCATCGCCACCGCTACGAATTCAACAACCGCTATCGCACGCAGCTGGAAAACGTGGGCCTGGTGTTCTCCGCCAAGTCGATGGACGACCTGCTGGTCGAGATGATCGAGTGGCCGGGGCATCCGTGGTTCCTGGCCTGCCAGGCACACCCTGAATTCCTGTCCACGCCGCGCAGCGGGCATCCGCTGTTCGTCGGGTTCATCCGCGCCGCGCGCGAACACAAGGCCGGCGGCAAGCTGCTGGCGGGAGCCGCTGCATGAAGCTGTGTGGATTCGAGGTCGGGCTGGACCGGCCGTTCTTCCTGATCGCCGGCCCGTGCGTGGTCGAGTCGATGCAACTGCAGATCGACACGGCGGCGACGCTGAAGGAAATCACCAGCGAACTCGGCATTCCCTTCATCTTCAAGTCGAGCTTCGACAAGGCGAACCGCACGTCGATCCACAGCTTCCGTGGCCCCGGCATGGAGGAAGGACTGAAGGTGCTGGCCGAGGTCAAGCGCCAACTCGGCGTGCCGGTGCTCACCGACGTGCACGAATACACGCCGATGGACGAAGTCGCGTCCGTCGTGGACGTGCTGCAGACGCCGGCGTTCCTGGTGCGGCAGACCGATTTCATCACCCGCGTGTGCAACGCGGGCAAGCCGGTGAACATCAAGAAGGGCCAGTTCCTGTCGCCATGGGACATGAAGCCCGTCGTCGAGAAGGCCAAGTCCACGGGCAACCAGGACATCATGGTCTGTGAGCGTGGCGCGAGCTTCGGCTACAACAACCTCGTCAGCGACATGCGTTCGCTGGCGGTGATGCGCGATACAGGGTGTCCGGTGGTGTTCGATGCGACGCATTCGGTGCAGTTGCCCGGCGGGCAGGGCGCCAGCTCGGGCGGCCAGCGCGAATTCGTGCCGGTGCTGGCGCGCGCGGCGATGGCCGTCGGCATCAGCGGCATCTTCATGGAGACGCACCCGGACCCGTCGAAGGCGCTGAGCGACGGTCCGAATGCATGGCCGCTCGGCAAGATGCGCGCGTTGCTCGAGACGCTGCTGGAGATCGACCGCATCACCAAGAAGAACGGGTTCCTCGAGGCGGACGTCGCCGGGGGCGCAGGCGCTTGAAGCAGGCACGACGCAGTTGCCATTGCTTTCAGCGACCGTGCGCGCCACGGATGGCGCGCCCGAGCCTCCATGGATGGATTCACGGCGTGTCGCGGAAAGCGATGGTCGCTGCGACGTACCTTCGATTCTGACCCAAACATACTCACACCAAGAAAAGACACATGACCACCACGATCCAGTCCGTCATCGCCCGCGAGATCCTCGACAGTCGCGGCAATCCCACGCTTGAAGCGGAAGTCACCCTGGCCGATGGCAGCTTCGGTCGTGCGGCCGTGCCCTCGGGCGCGTCCACAGGCACCAAGGAAGCCGTGGAACTGCGCGATGGCGACAAGACGCGCTATCTCGGCAAGGGTGTGCTGCGCGCCGTGGAGAACGTCAACACCACCATCGCCGATGCGGTGAAGGGCATGGACGCCGCCGACCAGGCCGGGCTTGATCATCGCCTGATCGATCTCGATGGCACCGAGAACAAGGGCCGACTCGGCGCCAATGCATTGCTGGGCGTGTCCATGGCTGCCGCCCATGCGGCCGCTGCCTCGCGCAAGCAGCCGTTGTGGCAGTACCTCGCCAACGGACGTGCGCCGGTATTGCCGGTGCCGATGATGAACATCATCAACGGGGGTGCGCATGCCGACAACAACGTCGACCTGCAGGAATTCATGATCCTGCCGGTGGGCATGGACAGCTTCTCCGAGGCGCTGCGCGCAGGCACCGAGGTGTTCCACGCGCTGAAATCGGTGCTCAAGGGCCGCGGCCTGTCGACGGCGGTCGGTGACGAAGGCGGGTTCGCTCCCGACCTGCGCAGCAACGCAGAGGCGCTCGACACCATCCTCGAGGCGATCGGCAAGGCGGGGTATTCCGCTGGTGACGACATCCTGCTGGGCCTGGACGTGGCCTCCAGCGAGTTCTTCGAGAATGGCAAGTACAACCTCACGGGCGAGGGCAAGCGCCTGACCAGCGAGCAGTTCACCGATTTCCTCGCCGGATGGTGCCAGCAGTACCCGATCATCACGATCGAGGACGGCATGGCCGAGCACGACTGGGACGGCTGGAAGCTGCTCACCGCCAAGCTCGGCAAGACCGTGCAGCTGGTGGGCGACGACCTCTTCGTCACCAACCCGAAGATCTTCAAGGAAGGCATCGACCAGGGCGTGGCGAATGCCATCCTCATCAAGGTCAACCAGATCGGCACGTTGACCGAGACCCTCGAGGCCATCGCCATGGCCGATGCCGCGAAGTACGCGGCGATCGTCTCGCATCGCTCCGGCGAGACCGAGGACACCACGATCGCCGACATCGCGGTGGCGACGACCGCGACCCAGATCAAGACCGGCTCGCTGTGCCGCAGCGATCGTGTCGCGAAGTACAACCAGCTGCTGCGCATCGAACAGCAACTGGGTGCCGCGGCCAAGTACGCCGGTCGCGATGCGTTCGTTTCATTGAAGCGCTGAAGCCTGGTGCGCGTCGTCCGCATTGCGTGCCTGTTGCTGGTGCTGCTGCTCGCGTGGCTGCAGTACCGCTGGTGGCTGGGTACGGGCGGCAAGCACGATGTCCAGGCGTTGCAGCAGCAGGTGCAGGCGCAGGCTGCGGACAACGCGGCGCGCCAGCAGCGCAATGACGCGCTGTCCGCGGAAGTGCATGACCTCACCGACCCGTCCTCGGGTGGCGAGGCCATCGAGGAGCGCGCGCGCAATGAACTGGGCATGGTCAAGCCGGGCGAGACCTTCTACCGGGTGGTGAAAGACCCGCGTGCGCCCGTGCAGGTCAAGCCCGCCGATGACGGGCCCGCACATTGAGCGGTTTCTGGTGCATCGTGCCGGCGGCCGGGCAGGGCACGCGCTTCGGTGGCACCACGCCCAAGCAGCACCTGGTGGTGCGTGGGCGTTCATTGCTTGAGCACACGCTGGATGCATTGATGGGACACCCGGACATCGCCGGGGTGGTGGTGGCGCTCGCGCCGGGTGTTGACCGGACGTGGCCCGCATTGCATGGCAAACCCGTGGTGACCGTGGTGGGTGGCGCCACCCGCGCAATCTCCGTGCGTGCAGGGTTGGATGCCATCGCGGGTGTCGACACGCATGCGCCGGTACTGGTGCACGACGCCGCGCGGCCGAACATCGTCCATGCCGACCTGGATCGACTGATAGCCGCAGGCCGCGGTGGAGCCGACGGCGCATTGCTGGCGGCCCCGGTGCGCGACACGCTCAAGCGCGCGGATGCCGACGGGCGCAGCCTGGGAACGCAGGACCGCGCAGGCCTCTGGCGTGCCCTGACGCCGCAGATGTTCCCGCGCGATGTGCTGGCGCGCGCGCTGGATGCCGCCGCCGCAGCCGGCATCGATGTCACCGACGAGGCGATGGCGATGGAACGGCTCGGTCATCGGCCGGTGCTGGTGGAAGGGCGCGAAGACAACCTCAAGATGACCACGCCCGCCGATCTCGCGTGGTTCGCATGGGCGCTGCAGCAACGGGAGAGGCAGGGATGACGATGGCGTTGCGCATCGGCCACGGATTCGACGTGCATGCCTTCGGCGAAGGCGACCATGTGATGCTCGGCGGCGTGCGCGTGCCGCACGCGCAGGGGGTGGTGGCGCACAGCGATGGCGACGTGGTCATCCATGCGTTGTGCGACGCGATCCTCGGAGCGCTGGCGCTGGGGGACATCGGCCGGCATTTCCCGCCGACCGATCCGCAATGGCGGGGTGCGGACAGCCTGCAGTTCCTCGCGCATTGCGTTGGATTGGCGCAGTCGCACGGCGGCTGGCGGCTCGGCAACGCCGACGTGACCGTGCTGTGCGAACGCCCGAAGATCGGGCCGCATGCGGAAGCGATGCGCGCCCTCCTGGCGCCC
>Ga0208892_1000047_pt1 | contig 10421 bp, 7 predicted proteins | sample SoimicmetaGmgHAC_FD_188336 | JGI IMG/M metagenome (GOLD analysis project Ga0208892, IMG submission 188336) | Soil and rhizosphere microbial communities from Laval, Canada - mgHAC (SPAdes) (version 2) | ecosystem: Environmental > Terrestrial > Deep subsurface > Rock core/Sediment | place: Laval... | reverse complement strand
CTCGCAACGCCTACCCCTCCGACGCACTGACGACGTGGATCGCGCGCCGCGCCATGGCCTGGCGCGGGTCCTGTCGAAGCGGGGCATCTGTTCGCGCAGCGAAGCGGAGCGTGCCATCCGGGCGGGACGCGTGCGTGTAGATGGACGGATCGTCCTCGATCCGGAACAACCGACTCCGCATGATGCAGAGATCGCCATGGACGGGCAGGAAGCCGCTGCGACCGCCCATCGTTACCTGATGCTCAACAAGCCGCGCGGCCTGGTGACCACGGCGCGCGACGAGCACGGGCGCGACACCGTGTACCGTTGCCTGGACTCCGCGGATGCGGGGTGGCTGGCCCCCGTGGGGCGGTTGGACAAGGCGAGCGAAGGACTGCTGCTCTTCACCAATGATCCGGAATGGGCCGCACGTATCACCGATCCTGCGTCGGGGCCGGTCAAGACCTATCACGTGCAGGTGGACTGCATTCCCGGGCCAGGCGTGCTGGAGGCGCTGGAAACGGGCGCGGAGGTGGACGGGCACCTGCTGGCCGCGGCATCGGCGCGCCTGCTGCGTGAAGGCACGCGCAACGCATGGCTGGAGATCGTGCTGGACGAGGGGCGCAACCGGCAGATCCGCCGATTGCTGTCCGGGTTCGATATCGAGGTGTTGCGGCTGGTGCGAGTGGCGATCGGTTCATTGGCCCTTGGCGAATTGCCGAAGGGCGGATGGCGCGAACTGACGCCGGCCGAAGTGGCCGGGCTCGCGCCGCCGGTCAGGCGTTGATGACGCCCAGTTCGTGGCCGATGCGCGTGAACGCATCGATGGCGCGGTCCAGGTGTTCGCGCGTGTGTGCCGCGGAGATCTGCGTACGGATGCGCGCTTGTCCCTTGGGCACCACCGGGAAGAAGAATCCGATCGCGTAGATGCCTTCCTCGAGGAGTCGCTGCGCGAATTTCTGCGCGAGCGGTGCGTCGTACAGCATGACCGGGCTGATCGGGTGCACGCCGGGCTTGATGTCGAAGCCAAGGGACGTCATGCGTTCGCGGAAATACGCCGTGTTCTCCTGCAGCTGCGTGCGGAGGTCGCCTGCGGAGGCAAGCATCTCGAACGCCTTGATGCCGGCGGCCACGACGTGCGGTGGCAACGAGTTGGAGAACAGGTAGGGGCGCGAACGCTGGCGCAACAGTTCGATCACTTCCTTCTTCGCGGTGGTGAACCCGCCCAGCGCGCCCCCCATGGCCTTGCCGAGCGTGCCGGTGAAGATGTCGATCCTGTCCATCACGCCCTTCACTTCGGCGGAGCCGCGACCGGTCCTGCCGAGAAAGCCGGTGGCGTGGCATTCGTCGATGTGGACGAGGGCGCCGTACTTCTTGGCCAGTGCGGTGATCTCGTCGAGCGGCGCGATGAAGCCATCCATCGAGAACACGCCGTCGGAGGTGATCATGATCGTGCGCGCGCCGTCGGCCTTCGCCTGCTTCAACTGCGCTTCGAGGTCGGCCATGTCGCAGTTGGCGTAGCGATAGCGCTTCGCCTTGCACAGGCGCACGCCATCGATGATCGACGCGTGGTTGAGTGCGTCGGAGATGATCGCGTCGTTCTCGTCCAGCAGCGGTTCGAACAGGCCGCCATTGGCGTCGAAGCAGGCGGCGTAGAGGATGGTGTCCTCGGTGCCGAAGAAACCGGCGATGGTCTTCTCGAGCTGCTTGTGCAGATCCTGCGTGCCGCAGATGAAGCGCACGCTGGCCATGCCGAAACCGTGGGTGTCGAGCGCGTCCTTTGCCGCCGCGATCACGTCCGGGTGGTCGGCGAGGCCCAGGTAGTTGTTCGCGCAGAAATTCAGGACCTTGCGGCCGTCCTCGAGCTCGATCTCGGCGGACTGCGGCGAGGTGATGATGCGTTCGGACTTGAACAGGCCGGCGGCGCGGATCTCGTCGAGGGTTTCGGCGTAACGGGTGGTCAGGGACATGCGTTTTTCCTCAGTTCCAGCTCAGGACCACCTTGCCGCTCTTCCCGGATTCCATCAGGTCGAACCCCTTCTGGAACTCCTCGATCGGCAACTGGTGGGTGAGTGCCTTGCCCAACGGGAAGCCGGACAGCACGAGCTGCGTCATCTTGTACCAGGTCTCGTACATCTTCCGGCCGTAGATGCCCTGGATGGTGAGGCCCTTGAAGATCACCTTGTCCCAGTCGATGCCCGCGCCATTGGGCATGATGCCGAGCATCGCGATCTTGCCGCCGTGGTACATGCAATCGAGCATGTCGTTGAACGCACGCGGATTGCCGCTCATCTCCAGGGCCACGTCGAACCCTTCCATGTGCAGGTCGGCCATCACGTCCTTGAGCGAGGTGTTGGCGACGTTGACGACACGGGTGGCACCCATGTCGGCGGCCAGTTTCAGTCGGTAGTCGTTGATGTCGGTCACCACCACGTTGCGTGCGCCGATGTGCTTGCAGATGCCGGCGGCAATGATGCCGATGGGGCCCGCGCCGGTGATCAGGACATCTTCGCCGACCACGTCGAATTCCAGCGCGCAGTGCGCGGCATTGCCGTAGGGGTCGAAGAAGGCGGCCAGCTCGCTCGGGATCTGGTCGGGGATCGGCCACAGGTTGGTGGCAGGCATCACGATGTATTCCGCGAAGGCTCCATTGCGGTTCACGCCGATGCCGACGGTGTTCGGGCACAGGTGCTGGCGCCCGGCGCGGCAGTTGCGGCAGTGCCCGCACACGATGTGCCCCTCGGCGCTCACGCGCTGGCCGACGTCGTACCCCGATACGCCGGGCCCCAGGGCGGCGATGCGGCCGACGAACTCATGGCCGATCACCAGGCCCGGCTTGATCGTGCGCTTGCTCCAGTCATCCCAGAGGTAGATATGCAGGTCGGTGCCGCAGATGGCGGTCTTCTCGACCTTGATCAGTACTTCGTTCGGGCCGGGCGTGGGGACCGGGACGTTTTCCATCCAGATGCCCTTCGCGGGCTCGCGCTTGACCAGCGCACGCATGGTGCCGGTGGTTTCTGTGGTGGCCATGCGATGTCCTGTTGCAGTGCGGTAACAGCGCGCATTTTAGCTCGCGGTCATAGTCCGCGTCGTGATTCGCGTATCGTCCCGGAGTCCATTGCGAGAGGAAACACCATGCGACTGCGTTGGATCGCGCCTGCCGCTGCCTTGCCCGCCATGGCCTGTGTCCTCGCCGTCCCGGCGCAGGCGGGCGAGGGGATGTGGACCCCCGCGCAGGTTCCGGCCCAGGCAGCGCAACTCAGGCAGGCAGGCTTGCGGATGGATCCGGCCTCGCTGGCGCGGTTCGATGGCGACCCGTTGGGCGCGGTCGTCTCCCTCGGCAACTGCTCGGGCGGGGTCGTGTCGTCGCAGGGGCTGATCGCCACGAACCACCATTGCGTGTTTGCCCTGATCCAGTCGAATTCCTCGCCGGGCCACGACCTGCTCGCGAACGGGTTCGCGGCGCCAGGCCAATCGGCCGAACTGCCGGGTGGCCCGCAATCACGCGTCTACGTGCCCGACCGGGTGGAGGATGTCACCGACAGGATCCGTGCGGCCATCGCGTCCGCACGCACGCCGGCGGCGCGCACCGCCGCGGTTGAATCCGTGGAGCATGCACTGGTGACCCGATGCGAAGGCAGCGGCGGCTACCGGTGCCGTCTTTACAGTTTCGCGGGCGGCAACGCCTACCAACTGGTGCGCAGCCTGGAAATCCGCGATGTGCGGCTGGTCTATGCGCCGCCGAACGCGGTCGGAAACTTCGGTGGCGAGTCGGACAACTGGTCCTGGCCACGGCAGGCCGGGGATTTCGCGTTTGTCCGCGCGTACGTGGGACGCGATGGCAAGCCGGCGGAATACAACCGGAACAACGTCCCGTACCGACCCCGGGTGTGGCTGAAATTCAGCGAGACCGCGCTGTCCGAAGGCGACTTCGTGATGTCCGCGGGGTTCCCCGCGGCCACCAACCGCGACGGACTGGCGGATGAATTCCGCAACACGGCGGAATGGCTCTATCCGACGATCATCCGCGATTTCCGCAGCCTGTCCTCGCTGGTGCAGGAGCGCACCCGTGGCGATGCATCGGCGGCAGCCAGGTACGCCGCGACGTTGCGGGGATGGAGCAACACCCTGAAGAGCCTGCAGGCACAGTCAGAAGGGTTCACGCGAAGCCATGCGCTCGATGCGAAGCAGGATGAGGAGCGGGCGGCGCTGGCATGGTTGAAATCACAACGGCGCAGCGGGCGTCCCGCGTTGGATGCCTACGCCACGATCCAGCGATTGAACGAGGATGCGCGGCGGACTCGCGACCAGGAACTGGTGTTGGGGCAGACGGGCGGTGCGTTGGGCACGGCCGCCGTCACCCTGTACCGGTATGCGATCGAGCGGGCGAAACCCGATGCGCAACGCGAGGCAGGGTTCCAGGCCGGCGACGCCAGCGGTATCCAGGCGGCGATGCAGAACCTGGATCGCCGCTATGACCAGGGCGTCGATTCGGCCGTGCAGCGCTACTGGCTCGACCGCTACGCGCGGCTTCCGCGTTCGCAGCACGTGGCCGCGCTGGATGCCTGGCTGGGTGGCGGCAATGGCTCCGCGCTGGATGCGGCGGTGGCACGCACGCACCAGAGTGCGCTGAAGGATGCCGCGGCACGCGCGCAGTGGCTCAAGGCCGACAAGGCCGCGTTCGAAGCGAGCGATGATCCGGCGATCCGCTATGCCGTGGCGGTCATGCCCACCCTGCTTGCAGCGGAAGCGCAGGCGACACAACGCGCGGGCGACATGCTGGCGGCGCGCCCGGTCTACCTGAAGGCGGTCGAGGACTATCGGGCGTCCAAGGGGCGCGCGGTCTATCCGGACGCCAACGGATCGCTTCGGCTGGTATTCGGCCACGTGACCGGCTATGTCGATGCCAGGCGCGCGAAGCAGCCTGCGTTCACCACGCTCGAGCAGGTGGCTGCCCGCTCCGGGCCGGCGCCGTTCGACACGCCGCGCAGCCTGCTGGATGCGATTGCGTCCAGGCGCCAGGGCGGGCTGGACGATGCGAAGCTGGGGACGGTGCCGGTGGATTTCCTGTCGGACCTCGACGTGACCGCGGGCAGCTCCGGGTCACCGGTGCTGGATGCGGACGGCAGGATCGTTGGTCTCGCGTTCGATGCGAACCGGGAGGCGGTCGCCTCGAACTGGGTGTTTGATCCGGCGATGACCCGGACGATCGCGGTCGACCAGCGCTACATGCACTGGGTCATGCAGGAGGGATTCCCGGCGCCCGCGGTGCTGCGCGAGCTGGGTTGGACCGTGCCGGAGACCAGCGCGGCGGCCAAATCCGCGACCCTGCCATCCAGGTCGCGCCGGCGCCGTCGATAATGGGTGGATGACCCGCACCCTCGAAGACTGGCTGGCCCGACTCGAACGCGCGCACCCGAAGTCGATCGACCTCGGGCTGGAGCGCGTGCGCGACGTGGCTGCGCGGATGGCGCTTCCACGGCCGGCGCCCTGCGTCATCACCGTCGGCGGCACCAACGGCAAGGGCTCGACGGTGGCCTTCATCGAATCGATCGCGCGTGCGGCGGGCCTGCGCGTCGGTGCGTACACGTCGCCACACCTGCTGCGTTACAACGAGCGCGTCCGCATCGATGGGCAGGACGCAAGCGACGTCGACCTGGTCGCGGCATTCGAGGCGGTCGAGGCGGCACGCGGGGACGTCTCGCTCACGTATTTCGAAGCGGGCACGCTGGCGGCGATGCACCTGTTCGCGCGGGCCGGGCTCGATCTGGCGGTCCTGGAAGTCGGGCTCGGCGGGCGCCTGGACGCGGTGAACATCGTGGATGCCGATGTGGCGGTCATCACCACGGTGGATCTGGATCACCAGGACTGGCTGGGCAACGACCGCGAAGCGATCGGCACTGAAAAGGCCGGGATCGCGCGTGCCGGAAAGCCGCTCGTGCTCGGCGATGACGATCCGCCGGCGAGCGTCCTCCGTCGTGCCTATGCGCTCGGTGCGTCGGCCATCCGCATCAACAGCGATTTCTTCTTCGGGCCACGTGACCTGGGGCATTGGCACTGGCGCGAATTGGGGTTCGAGCTCGAGCTTCCGATGCCCGGCCTCGCGGCACCCGTGCAACTGCGCAACGCCGCCATCGCGATCGCGGCGCTGCGTGCATCCACGCTGGAGATTCCGGAACGCGCGTGGGCCAAGGGCATTGCCGGTACTTGCGTTCCCGGCCGGCTCCAGCACGTCGCCTGGCGTGGCATCGACCTGTGGCTCGACGTGGGCCACAACCCGCAGGCGGCATGCGCATTGGCGCAATGGGCCGCGTCAACGCCGATACCGGGCCGCACGCACGCGTTGTACGCAGCACTGGCGGACAAGGATGCCGTGGCCGTGGTCCATGCCATGGCACCGGTGGTGGATGCCTGGCACCTTGCCGGGCTTTCGGACGCAGGCCTGCGTGGCCAGTCGGTGGAAACGCTGGCGCAACGCCTGGGCGCGACCGCGGCGACCTCCGCGAGCAATCACGTGTCCATCGGTGATGCATTGCGCACGATCCGGGAATGGGCGGAACCGGGTGATCGCGTGCTCGTGTTCGGCTCGTTCCACACCGTATCCGAGGCATTCGCGACCATCGGTTCAGCCGCCGGCGCCGAACCCGGATGAACTGGCCGGTATAATTGGCCCGCCTTCGTGCCGAGCCAGCCCATCGAATGGATCGACCCCTGAAACAGCGCCTGTGGGGCGCCGCCGTGCTCATCGCGCTCGCGGTGATCTTCCTTCCCATGCTGGTCAAGGGGCCGGCTCCGGACAGCGGCGTGCAGGATGTCTCCCTCAAGATGCCGAATGCACCCGATGCAGGTGGCCAAGTGCAGGAGTTGCCATTGGGCGCACCCGGTGACATGCCCGCCAGCGGCGCCACCGGCATGCCGGCCGCGATGCCTGGAGTGACGGCATCGTCGGTCTCCGCAGGCTCCACGCCGGTCTCGACCACGCCTTCATCAAATGCGTCACCCGCGACGGCTGCGGGCGATTACGCCGTGAATTTCGGCAGCTATGGCACCTCCGCCGATGCCGACCGCGTGGTGCAGGCGTTGAATGCCGCGCAGCTCAAGGGGTATTCCGAGGCCCTGACCCTCGATGGACGCAACGTCTACCGCGTGCGCGTGGGGCCATTCGCCAGCCGCGAAGCCGCCGAGGTCGCGCGACTGCAGGCGGTGCGCGTGAACAATGCAGTCAAGGCCGACGTGGTGGCGCTGGATGCCGCTGCGCCGGTCACGCCAGCGGCTGCGTTGGCGCCGACCCCGGCATCGCCGCCTGTCACCACTCCGGCCAAGCCCGTCGCGACACCGCCGGTGGCCGCCGCGGTTGCACCGAAGCCGGCAGCCACGCCTGCGCCCGCAATCGCGAAGCCGGCGCCCGTCGTCGCCACGGCCAAGGCGCCAGAGCCTGAAAAGACCGATGCACCACCCCAGCCCAAGCCGGCCGCGAAACCTGCGGCGTCCGGCACGGGCTTCGCCGTGCAGCTGGGCGCGTTCGCGAACGCGGATGACGCCACGACCTTGCGGGATCGCGCGCGCGCGGCCGGGTTCAGCGCCACCACCGAAACGGTGAAGACCGACAAGGGCGTGCTGACGCGCGTCCGGCTGGGTCCAGTGGCCTCGCGCGAATCCGCCGATGCGCTGAAGGCGCAGGCGCAATCGAAACTCGGCATTGGCGGCGTCGTCCGCCCGCAACCCTGATCCGGAGTACCCATGTGCGGCATCCTTGGAATCGTTGGTACCCATGATGTCGCCGCGCGCCTCTATGACGGGTTGACCGTGCTGCAGCACCGCGGCCAGGACGCCGCGGGCATCGCCACCAGCAACGGACGCCAGCTGCGCGTGGGCAAGGGCAATGGCCTGGTCAGCGACGTGTTCGATGCGCCGACGATGGCGCAGCTGCATGGCGCGATGGGCATCGCGCATTGCCGGTATCCCACGGCGGGCAGCGAGGGCAGCGACGAAGCGCAGCCGTTCTACGTGAACTCGCCATACGGCATCGCGCTGGCGCACAACGGCAACCTGATCAACACGGAAGCGCTGCGTCGCGAAGTATTCGAACAGGATCGGCGCAGCGTCAACACGCAGTCCGATTCGGAAGTGCTGCTCAACGTCTTCGCGCACGAACTCGAGCAGCAGAAATCGCTGGATCCGGAGGCGGCCTTCCGTGCGGTGGAAGGCGTGAACCGCCGCGCCAAGGGCGGCTATGCCGTGGTCTGCATGGTGATGGGCCTGGGGCTCGTGGCGTTCCGCGATCCCAACGGCATCCGCCCGCTGGTGCTCGGGCGCCGCGTTGTCGACGGCAAGGACGAATACGCGGTGGCCTCCGAGTCGGTCGCGCTGGACCTGCTTGGGTTCGAGCGCGTGCGCGACGTGGCGCCGGGCGAGGCCGTGGTGATCACCGCCGATGGCCGGTTGTTGTCCAGGATCTGCGCCGCGGACATCGAGCCGCGCCCGTGCATCTTCGAATACGTGTACTTCGCTCGCCCGGACTCGATGATGGACAACATCTCGGTGCACAAGGCGCGCATGCGCATGGGCGTGGCGTTGGGCGAGAAGATCCTGCGCGAGCGGCCCGACCACGACATCGACGTGGTGATCCCGATCCCCGACACCAGCCGCGATGCCGCGCTGGAAATCGCCAACGTGCTGGGCGTGAAGTACCGCGAGGGCTTCATCAAGAACCGCTACGTGGGCCGCACGTTCATCATGCCCGGGCAGGGCGAGCGCGCGAAGTCGGTGCGCCGCAAGCTCAATCCGATCCCGCTGGAATTCCGCAACCGCGTGGTGCTGCTGGTGGACGACTCGATCGTGCGCGGCACCACCAGCCAGCAGATCGTGCAGATGGCGCGCGACGCGGGCGCCAAGAAGGTCTACCTGGCCTCGGCCGCGCCACCGGTGCGGTTCCCGAACATCTACGGCATCGACATGCCGACGCCGCAGGAACTCATCGCCCACGATCGCACCGAGAAGGAGATCGAGGAATTGATCGGCTGCGACTGGCTGGTGTACCAGGACCTCGACGACCTCGAACACGCGGTCGCCGGACCCAAGAACCCGGGCATGAAGTTCGATACGTCATGCTTCAGCGGCGAATACGTGACTGGCGTGGGCGAGGGCTATTTCGAGCAGTTGCAGGCGCAGCGTTCCGACGAGGCCAAGGCCCAGCGCCGGGCGTGAGCGCATGAATCTGTTCGACGCCGCGCGCAGCGTGCTGGATGCGGCCGGCGTCGAGGACAAGCCTGCCCGATCGCGCGAATTCGCCGCCGCGTTCCGGCGTGGCGAGCTCGATATCCCGGACGATGCAGCGCCTGCGCAACCCATCGCCATGCCGGGCCGCCCGGAAACGCCGACACTCGTGCATCCGCGCGACCTGCCGCGCCGCGGCTTCGGCACGCCGGACGGGCGCGCGGCATTCATCCATGCCATCGCCCACATCGAATTCAACGCCATCGACCTGGCCTGGGACGCGGTGTATCGGTTCCGGGGCCTGCCGCGCGGGTACTACGCGGACTGGGTGCAGGTCGGTGATGACGAAGCGCGGCATTTCGCGCTGTTGCGCGCGCGGTTGCGCGACTTCGGCCATGACTACGGCGATTTCGATGCGCACAACGGCCTGTGGGAGATGGCCCGGAAGACCGCGCACGACGGCCTTGCACGGATGGCGCTGGTGCCGCGCGTGCTGGAGGCGCGCGGGCTCGACGTGACGCCGGCGATGATCACGAAGCTGCGTGCGTTGGGGGATGCGGAGACGGTGGACATCCTCGAGGTGATCCTGCGCGAGGAGGTTGCACACGTGGCGGCGGGTTCGCGCTGGTACCGCTGGTTCTGCGATCAGGCGGGCGTGGAGCCGCGGTCGCGCTTCCATGCGTTGTTGCGGGAACATGCGACCGGCGTGCTGCGCCGTCCGTTCAACCGGGAGGCGCGGCTTCAGGCGGGGTTCGATGCCGACGAGCTGGACGTGCTGGAGTCGCAGGCCGCGGATTGACGCGGGGGATCCTCAGGCGAGGGCAACCAGTTCCAGGTTGCCGCCCGCGGCGCGCAGGTAGCGCGGCGTGCCATACCAGTCGCCGAGCACCACCCGGGTGCGCCCGTGGCCTTCGTCGTGGATCGCGGGCCGGTGCGTATGGCCATGGATGATGCGATCCACGCCGTAACGTTCGAACGTGGCGTCCACGGTGGCGTGCGTGACGTCGGTGATGGTGTCCGACGTGCCGGCGGACTTGAGTTCGCCATACCGGGCCTTGCTCGCGGCGCGCGCCTGTTCGGCGAATGCCAGGCGGGCGGGCAACGGCTGGGCGAGGAACTGCGCCTTCCATCCCGGTGCGCGTGTCATCGCGCGGAACTGCTGGTACGCGGTGTCGTCGGTGCACAGCAGGTCACCATGGCCGACGAGCACCGGCGCGCCGTCGAGC
>Ga0208892_1000044_pt1 | contig 10868 bp, 7 predicted proteins | sample SoimicmetaGmgHAC_FD_188336 | JGI IMG/M metagenome (GOLD analysis project Ga0208892, IMG submission 188336) | Soil and rhizosphere microbial communities from Laval, Canada - mgHAC (SPAdes) (version 2) | ecosystem: Environmental > Terrestrial > Deep subsurface > Rock core/Sediment | place: Laval... | reverse complement strand
AAATTAGCGACAAATGAGAAATTTTCATGGTGGCTAACACCCTGAGTTAACCCGCGCCGGAGCGGCGCAGGCTGCCGTGGGAGCATAGCGAACCCACGGCAGACAAGCTGCGACTGGGCGTCGGGTTGAACGAATTGTTAGATGCGGCAAGGTGCATTTGGAGGCCATGCCAGCGCCCGGCTTTAAGTCGCCTCGACACCAACGTTGAATAACGACAAGGATCAGTGTCCTTTCGCACTTTATGGCGCTGATGATTGCAGTAAGCGCAAGCAGCAACGATGTTCCCGCAACCACTACCACCGCCGTCACTCCGCGCGAGCAGGTGTTCCGCCGTGCACTTAAGAAGCTTCTTTTGCTTTTTTGAGATGCCGACGTAGCTAGTAAGCTCGTCCGAAGAGCCTAGCCACATGATGCAGTTGCAGTAGTAGCATCTACGGTTCTGTTTCTCAAAGGCTTTGTTGCGATTGCGAATATAAGATTTCAATAGAACACTCCTTGGGTTGGAAAATTGACGTCCCAAGCTGATTACGGCTTGAGAAGACAATCCAACGCTTTAGAGCGCTCTGGATCGCGTCGGCTCGATTACGGCCTACTCTGTCTTGCGACAGCGAACGTATCTTTTCACGGCGTTAGAGAAGGTGTCAACTTGCGCATCTAACACCCTGAGTTAACCCGCGCCGGAGCGGCGCAGGCTGCCGTGGGAGCATAGCGAATCCACGGCAGACAAGCTGCGACTGGGCGTCGGGTTGAACGAATAGTTAGGCAACAGCTCGAACAACTAAGAAAACTCCAATTGGCAGCATCGCAGCGACCACGACCAAGCCCAAGCAGCCTCCGCTCGAGCCTCTATAAGTTCCACGCTCACGAGGCGGCTGGGTCTGAAGCCACTTTGTGTGACATGCAGGGCAAAAAAACTTCGTTTTACCGTCTCGCCAAGCTTCGATGGTTCGGTTGTTGTGCTTGGTAAGGGTATGACAGCGCCCACATGAAAATGAGGGCTGAGGCGGCATTCGTTTTGGAGCAACCGCTTTAAGTATGCCGACAGCCAGCACAACGACCATAGCGATGCCAAATAGCGCTTCGAGGCTCATTAATGCTCCCGCTGATGCCTAACACCTGAGTTAAGCCGCGCCGCGAAGCGGCGTCGGCTTGGACGAATTGTTAGGCCTCATTGCCATGAACCTGCTCATACGTTGGGTCCGCGTATTCCCACTCTAGCCCGGATGCAACGAGGAGATCGGTGGCCGCAGAAAGTGCGACCCCCGCCGGGACATCGATGCCAATGAACTTGGGGTTTGCGCCTTCGTAATGACAGCCCGCGGCGACGAGGTGACCAAGCAAGGCCTGCGGCACAGGCTCATCGGACCTTACTCGTAGCGTTCGGATGCCTGACTTGGCAATGACGCGCTCAAACTGCAGGAACCCGTCTGGCCCTGGAGAGGCTGCGACGACATCTTGGTACGAGACGCCGTACTGATACCAAGGCGTGCTGTCGAGTTTGTAGCGGCCTTCGCCGAGATCAAACGCCCACATGGTTTCAACATCACCGCGCTCGTCGGGGAAAGCAATCTTTACGAGCGGGAGTTCTTCCATATGAGGCCTAACACCCTGAGGTAACCCGCGCCGGAGCGGCGCAGGCTGCCGTGGGAGCATAGAGAATCCACGGCAGGCGAGCTGCGACTGGGCGTCGGGTTGAACGAATGGTTAGGCGGCACTGCCCGTTAGTCAAAAAGCATGCCGCCGAACTTAAATAGTAGAGATGTACCGCGAAACAGGCCAAAAAAGTTATCGCCACTCTTACAGTAAACGTACCGAAGTTGATCCCCAGGCTGCATCATGGCTATAGCCTTATTCCACTCAGGCGAATCCTGCAGTTTCGGGTCTCCAAGCTGATCGGCGTAGTCGAGTGTTTGAAACTTCCTCATTGGATCGGTTACTTGACATCCCGCGAATCCTAATTCGCGGGCAACACGGGGCGGCGCGAACTCCGTTAGCGGCGCGATCTCTTTTATAGGACGATGGGCGCATCCGATTAACATCGCAAGCTCCAGCGTTGCGAGTGCAGCCGGAAAAAGCAAACGCTTGGAATTCCGAAATTGCATGGTTGTGCCGCCTAACACCTAATAGATTCAACGGACGGGGTCGTAACCGGTAGCCAGTCCCCATCCCCGCGGAACAATCCTACTCAAATTCAACGCCTTGGGTGATGGCAGAGAGTCCCACGGTCGCCGACGCTCTGCGTTATCAGGCTCGATGAGGGTGTAACGGGTGGAGCGCAGGGGTGTAACCGGGTCCGAGAGGCTTGAATCTCATCAGGAAAGAGCGGTAAAGCCCCCGGCAAAAACTCGCGCTGCCGGGGCTGCTCCTGATCGGGCGAGGGGTGCTCAGCCCCCACGTTTGCTGGACACGGTGCGGGATGCCATCCGGGTGAGGCATTACAGCCGGCGCACGGAGCAGGCCTACGTGTCCTGGATCCGCCGCTTCATCATCGCGAACAATCGCAGGCACCCGCGGGACATGGGTGGCCGGGAGGTCGAGGCCTTTCTGACCACGCTTGCCACCACGGGCAACGTGGCGGCAGGCACCCAGAACCAGGCGTTGGCCGCGCTCCTGTTCCTGTACCGGGAGGTCCTGGGCCAGGAGTTCTCGTGGATGGCGAACGTGATCCGCGCCAAGCGGCCCCGGCGCATTCCGGTGGTGCTGTCACGGGACGAGGTGACGCGGCTGCTCGCCATGCTGGATGGCCAGCCGTGGCTCATGGCGGCGCTGCTCTACGGCGCGGGGCTGCGCCTGATGGAATGCGTGCGCCTGCGGGTCAAGGACATCGATTTCGGTCGTGGCGAGATCGTCGTGCGTGATGGAAAGGGCGGTAAGGACCGGCGAGTGCCCCTGCCGAACGCCACGCGCGAGGCGCTCAAGGCCGCGATCGACCGCGCCCGCGTGCTGCACGGGCATGACCTGGCGCGTGGACTGGGGCGGGTCTGGCTGCCCCATGCGCTGGCGCGCAAGTACCTCCACGCCAATCGCGAATTCGGTTGGCAATACGTGTTCCCGGCCGCGACCCCATCCATCGATCCGCGTTCGGGGGAGGTGCGCCGGCACCATCTGGACGAGTCGATCCTGCAGCGTGCGGTGCACGCCGCGCGCGACCGCGCCGGCATCCTCAAGCCCGCCACGTGCCACACGTTGCGGCATTCCTTCGCCACGCACCTGCTCGAGGCGGGTCACGACATCCGCACCGTGCAGGAGCTGCTCGGCCACAAGGACGTGGCCACCACCCAGATCTACACGCACGTGCTGGGGCGCGGCGCGGGCGGGGTGCTCAGCCCGCTCGACCGCTGATCAGGTGGAGATGCGCAGCAGCGCGAACAGGCCGCGGGCGGCCTTCTGCCGGTCCTCGAACGTGGGCAGGCTCACTTCGGTGATGCGCAGTTTGTCCGGACCATCCATTCGGTAGCGCTTCGGCTGGCTCTGGATCAACTGGATGATGGCCATCGGGTCGATGTCGGGCTTGGCATCGAATTGCACGCGTCCGTTTTCCGGTCCCAGCACCAGTTTGCGGATGCCCAGGCGCGTCGCTTCGAGCTTCAGCTCGGCGATGGCGAAGAGGTGCTTCACCGGATCGGGCAGCAGGCCAAACCGGTCGATCAGTTCGATCTGCAGGTCGCGCAGTTCTTCGGCATCCTTGGCGCCGCTGACACGCTTGTACAACGTCAGGCGCGTGTGCACGTCAGGCAGGTAGTCGTCGGGGATGAGCGCGGGCACCTGCAGGTCCACTTCTGCGCCGCGATGGTGCGCGGCATCCACGTCGGGCAACTCGCCGCGCTTGATCGACCTGACCGCGCGTTCGAGCAGTTCCGTGTACAGGCTGAACCCCACTTCGGCCATCTGCCCGCTCTGGTCCTCGCCCAGCAGTTCGCCGGCGCCACGGATTTCCAGGTCGTGCGTGGCCAGGGTGAAGCCCGCGCCCAGCGCGTCCATCGAGGCGATCGCTTCCAGGCGCTTCTTCGCGTCGCTGGTGATGCTGCGCTTGTCGGGCACCACGAGGTACGCATAGGCGCGGTGGTGCGAGCGGCCCACGCGACCGCGCAGCTGGTGCAGCTGGGCCAGGCCGAAGCGGTCGGCGCGGTTGATGATGATGGTGTTGGCGTTCGGGATGTCGATGCCGCTTTCGATGATCGTCGACGACAGCAGCACGTTGAAGCGTTGGCGATGGAAATCCAGCATCACCTGTTCCAGCTGGCGTTCCGGCATCTGCCCGTGTGCGATGCCGATGCGCGCTTCCGGCACCAGTTCGCCGAGTTCGCGCTGCATGCGCTCGATGGTGTCGAGGTCGTTGTGCAGGAAATACATCTGCCCGCCACGTCCGAGTTCACGCTGGAAGGCTTCGCGCAGCAGCGCCGTGTCCCACGCGGTCACGAAGGTCTGCACGGCCAGGCGGTTCGCCGGCGGCGTGGCGATGATGCTGAGGTCGCGCAGGCCGGTCATCGCCATGTTGAGCGTGCGCGGGATCGGCGTGGCGGTGAGCGTGAGCAGGTGCACGTTGGCGCGCAGCGCTTTCAGTGCTTCCTTCTGCCGTACGCCGAAGCGCTGCTCCTCGTCCACGATCACGAGGCCCAGGTCCTTGAACCGGATATCCGGCTGCAGCAGCTTGTGCGTGCCCACCACCACGTCGATCTCGCCGCGCTCGAGTTTCTCCAGCGCGGCCTTGGTTTCCTTCGCGGTCTTGAAGCGCGACAGCACCTCCACCCGGATCGGCCAGTCGGCGAAGCGGTCGCTGAAGTTGCGGTAGTGCTGTTCGGCCAGCAGGGTGGTCGGCACCAGCACGGCCACCTGCTTGCCCGCGGTGGCCACGGCGAAGGCCGCACGCACGGCCACTTCGGTCTTGCCGAAGCCCACGTCGCCGCAGACCACGCGGTCCATCGGCTGCGAAGAGGCCAGGTCGTGCAGCACGGCCTCGATCGCGGCGTGCTGGTCCGGCGTTTCCTCGAAGGGGAAGCTGGCCGCGAACGGCTCGTACAGCGAGCGGTCCACGTCCAGCGCCAGTCCCGCGCGCGCCTGCCGTCGTGCCTGGATTTCCAGCAGTTCCGCCGCCACGTCGCGAACCTTCTCGGCGGCCTTCTTCTTGGCCTTCGTCCACTGCTCGCCACCCAGCGAGTGCAGCGGCGCGGTTTCCGGCGAGGCCCCGGAATAGCGCGACACCAGCTCCAGCTGCGCCACCGGCACGTAGAGGCGGTCGCCCTTGGCGTACTCGATGTCGAGGTATTCGCCTTTCTGGCCGCCGGTCTCCAGCACCACCAGCCCGCGGTAGCGGCCGACGCCGTGGTCCTCGTGCACGATCGGCGCGCCTTCGGTCAACTCGCCGAGGTCACGGATGATCGCCTCGGGTTCGCGGCCGGCGCGCTTGCGGCGACGCGGTTGCGTGGCGCGTTCGGGGAACAGCTGGCGTTCGGTCAGGACCGCGCGCGTGTCCAGCGCGAAGCCATCGTCCAGCGGCGCCACGGTCAACGCGAACCGCGCGTCCGGAAGCGCATCGAAGATGCCAAGCTGCGGAATCACGGCGGGCTTGAGCTCTGCGGCACGCAGCACGTCGAGCAGCGCTTCGCGCCGGCCGGCGGATTCCGCGGCAATCGTCACTTGCCCCGGCCACGACGCCAGGAACGCTTTCAGCGAATGCGCCGGCACGCCGTGGTGTTCGGTCAAGGGCAGCGCAGGCACCGGCTGCACGCCCAGTGCATGCGCCTCGGCGTGGCGCGGATGGTCCGGGCCCGCGATCTCGATGCGGATGCCTGCATTCAATCGCTCGCGCAGGGCCACCGGCGTGAGGTACAGCTCCTCCGGCGGCAGCAGCGGCCGCTCGATGTCGTGGCGCCGTTGTTCGTAGCGATCGCCGGTCTGCGCCCAGAACCGGTCCGCCGCCACGCCCACGCCCTCGCACAGCAGTGGCAGCGTGGCGGGGTCCATGTAGTCGAACAGCGTCGACGTGCCAGGGCTGTCGCGATGCGGCGCGAAGAACAGCGGCAGCCATGCTTCCACGCCGGCGGGCACCAGTCCGGATTTCAGGTCGCGGAACAGCGCGCTGCGACGGGTATCGATGTCGAACCGGTCGCGCAACGCATCCATCGCGCGCTGCATCGCCGCGTCATCGGTCGGGATCTCGCGGCCGGGCAGCAGGCGCACCGAGGCCACCCGGTCCTGCGAGCGCTGCGTCTCCGGATCGAAGGCGCGCAGCGTATCGATCTCGTCATCCAGCAGCTCGATGCGGTACGGCGTGTGCGTGCCCATCGGGAACACGTCGAGCAGCCCGCCGCGCACGGCGAAGTCGCCGGGGTCGAGCACCTGCGGCACGTTGCGGTAGCCCGCGGTTTCCAGTCGTCGTTTTTCCGCGTCCAGGTCCAGTCGCTGGCCCTGCGCGTAGTCGAAGCTGCCACCCACGATGTGTCGCACCGGCGCCAGCCGCTGCAGCAGCGTCTGCACCGGCACCACCACGATGCCCTGCTTCAGCCCGGGCAGGCGATGCAGCGTGGCCAGGCGCTGGGAGATGATTTCCGGGTGCGGGCTGAACTGGTCGTAGGGCAGGGTTTCCCAGTCGGGAAACGGCAACAGCGGCAGCGGATGCCCGGGACCGAGCAGCACCCGCAAGTCGGCTTCGAGCTGGTGCGCCTGCGGGTTGTCGGCGGCGACGACCAGCAACGGGTGCTCGAGCGCCTGCGCGGCGCGCGCGATGGCCCACGCCAGGCCGGACGACGTGCCGGGGCTGCGCCACCAGGCAGTGCGCTGGCCAGCGCGGGGCAGGGGGATGGGGGGTGGGCTGGCGGCAGGCATCGGGCCGCGCATGTTAGCGGATGCGATGCGCCGGTCCGGTCAGGACGCTCTCGTCAATGCGCCTGCGTGGCGGCCGCCTCGTCCTCGGCACCGACTTCCAGCACCACCCGGATGAGGTCTCCCGACTGGCCATTGGCGTCGCGCTGGAAACCGAGTGAATCCGCGTGGTCGAGGATCGGGCCGTTCTCCTGCGGCAGGTCGCCGACCAGGCGCTGCAGGTTGCGGCCACGCGCCCAGCGGGCGAGGCGCGACAGCAGGTGCCGGCCCAGGCCGAGGTTCAGCGCGTTGCGGGCCACCAGCACGGCGAACTCCGCATCGGTGCCGTTGTCGAGCGTGCGCGCGCGCACCAGCGCCGAGACCAGCGACTCGCCGGGGGCGAAGGGTTCCGCGGCCACCAGCGCGAATTCGGTCTTGGGGTCCGGCTGGGCAAAGCGGGCGGCGTCCTCGGAGGACAGGCCGTTCGCGGAGGACTGGAAGCCGTTGCGGACTTCGTCCGGTTCCAGCAGGAGGAAGGAGGCGCGCAGGGGTTCGGCGTCTTCAGGCCGGATCGGGCGGATCAATACTTCCCGCCCGTTGGCGAGCTGCATGCGTTCATGCCACGGGGGCAATTGGTTGCGGATGGCCATGCGTCCATGCTGCCACGGGGAAGATGAATGGTGGTTGTTGCGACGACGTTCACGTTGGCGCGGCCTTTGCTATGCTCGCGGGCTTCCCATCGCCCGACCTCGCCTGCATGTCCAGTGGTGATTCCACCCGCGCGATCCTCTTCGCGCTCGGCGCGAACTTCGCCATTGCCTGCGCGAAGGGCGTGGCGGCGTTCTTCACCGGCTCCAGCGCGATGCTGGCCGAGACCGTCCACTCGCTGGCCGATTGCGGGAACCAGCTGCTGCTGATGCTGGGCCTGCGCCAATCGCGCCGCGTGCCCACGAGCGACCATCCGCTCGGTTACGGCAAGGCGATCTACTTCTGGTCGTTCCTGGTGGCGCTGATGCTCTTCAGCGTCGGCGGCATGTACTCCCTGTACGAAGGCTGGCACAAGCTGCACGAGCATGGCGTTCCTGACCTGTCGAAACTGTGGTGGGCGGTGGGCGTGCTGGTCTTCGCCATCGGCGCGGAAGGCATGTCGATGCGCGCCTGCCTGCAGGAAGTCGCGCAGGCACGCGGCAGCCGCACGCTGCTGCAATGGTTCCGCGAAAGTCGCCAGGCGGAACTCGTGGTCATTTTCGGCGAGGACCTCGCGGCGCTGGTCGGCCTGGTGCTGGCGTTGCTCGCCGTGGTGTTGACGATGGTCACCGGCAATCCGATGTGGGATGCGTTGGGCACGCTGGCCATTGGTGTGTTGCTGGTGGCCGTGGCGGTGTTCGTCGGCATCGAGGTCAAGGCGCTGCTGATCGGGCAGGGCATGGAGCCGGCGCGCGAAGAGGCGTTGCGCGCCTTCATCGCGGCGCGGCCGGAAGTGGACCAGGTGATCAGCCTGATCACCCTGCAGCTCGGCAACCAGGTGATGCTGTCGGTGCAGGCTCAGATGCACGAACGTGTGGATGCGAAGGCCCTGGTCGATCGCATCAACGCTGTGGAGCGCGCCGTGAAGGCGCAGTTCCCGGAGGTGCGCTGGAGTTTCTTCGAGCCGGATTTCGTCGGGACCGACGACCGCCACGACTGAGCCTGCCGCGCGTCAGGCCGGCGAGCGCAACCATTGCACGATCGATCCGCCACCGGGGCCGTCAGCCAGGGGTTGCACCAATGCCTTGGTGGCCTGCCGCATCGTGTCGTCGAACCGCCAGGGCGCATTCCACACCAGTAGCCCGCTGCCGTTCATGCGCAACGGCGAATCGTCCGCGCGCACCAGCAGTTCGACCTGCAGCAGCGACTTCGCCGGCATCGCCGCGGCCGAGCGCTGCATGCGTGCCAGCGCGCGCCGCGTCTTCACCGGATACCACAGCGCGAACATCCCCTGCGGCCAGCGCTGCAGGCCATCGCGCAGCGCGGCAAACGCCGCATCGAACTCCGCAAGTTGCGCTTCGTAGGGTGGATCGACCAGTACCAGTCCGCGGTTGAACGCCGCGCCGCCCGGCTTCGGCGGCAGCAGGGCCTTCATCGCGCCATAGCCGTCTCGCCCATGGATGGCGACGCGTGCGTCGCCGCCCAGCGCGGCTTTCAATGTGTCCAGCGGGCCGGGCTGCAGTTCGCAGCAGGCGATGCGGTCCTGCGCACGCAGCGCATGCGCAAGCAGCCAGGGCGAGCCCGGGTACGCGTCGGCGCCATGCATGGCCCCGCAGTCGGCCACCGCGCCGAGGTAGCGATCGATGGCGGGGTGCAGCCCACGCTGCAGGCGGCCGATGCCACCGCTGGCTTCACCCGTGCGCTGCGCCGCGTCGGCCTGCAGGTGGTACAGGCCCGCGCCGGCATGGGTGTCCAGTGCGAACACGGGCGCGGGCTTGGCCAGCAGTGCGTCGCACAGGGCCAGCAGGGCCACGTGCTTGAGGACGTCGGCGTGGTTGCCGGCGTGGAAGGCGTGCTGGTAGTTCATGCGCGGCCAGCCTAGGGCATGCCGCGGCGGGTTGCACGGATCTTCAGTGCAGCAGCGTCACGCCCGGTACCAGCCACAGCGACAGGCTGGCCAGCGCGATGCCGATGCCGGTGGCCGCCAGCACGTCGCTCGGGTAGTGCAGTCCCAGCACCACGCGGGACACGGCGACGCTGGCGCTGAACGGCACCAGCACCCAACCGAGCGCGGGGAAATACGCCATCGCGACGAGGGTGAAGGCCACCGCATGCAGGGTATGCCCGGAGGGAAAGCTGAACTCGTCGAGCGGGGCCACCCAGGCGCGGATGCGCAGGTCGGCCGCGTAAGGACGGCGGCGGCGCGTGCAGCGTTTCAGCAATGTATAGAGCAGCAGCGACACCACGCCCGTGGCCGCAAGGTGGATGGACGCGCGCAGGCCGGGCAACCCCCGCACCACCACCATCGCGCCCATCAGCACGTACCAGAACACGCCGTCGCCGAGCCGGCTCACCAGCGCGAAATAGCCACGCAACGCGCGGCGCGTGGCCCAGCCGTTCGCGCGCCGGCTCCAGGCGCGCTCCTGCAGGCGCCAGTGGTTACGCGGCAATGGCGAGGCCATCGCGCCTCCGGGCGTCCACGATGCGATGCAGGATGTCGTCGAGATCCGCGGCCACCTGCGCGGGCTTGAGGCGCGCCACGCCTTCGCGCGCGTTGCGGGCCATCGCCGCGCGCAGTGGATCGTGGGTGGCGATGTGCAGTGCGGCCGCGATGAACGCGGCATCCTCTCGGTCCTCGATGGATGCCCCGTCGATGCCGTCGCGCAGGTACTCCCTGGCTGCGCCGTAGCGGTAGGCCACCGTGGGCACGCCACTGGCCATGGCTTCCAGCGTCACGTTGCCGAAAGTCTCCGAGTGGCTGGGGAACAGGAACAGGTCGGCGCTGGCGAAGTGCCGGGCCAGGTCCTCGCCGCGGCGCAGTCCGCAGTAGATGAAGTCCGGGTTGTCGTGGCGGATGCCGTCGAGCTCGGGGCCTTCGCCCACCCACACGAAGCGGGCGTCGGGCCGCTGCGCCTGGATGGCGCGGAACGTGCGCACCGCCAGCGGCAGGTTCTTTTCCGCCGCGATGCGGCCGAGGTAGATCGCCACCAGCGTGTCCGGGCCCGCGCCCCAGCCTGCGCGCAACGCGTCATCGCGCCGGGCAGGCGTGAAACGTGCGGTGTCCACCGCGCGCGGCAGGTGCACCACGTCGGTGAAGCGCGCCGCGTCGAGGAAATCCATCAGCTCGCACGTCGGCACCAGGGTCACGTCGGAGCGGTTGTGGAAATGCCGCATCCAGCGCAGCGCCACCGGCTGCAGGAACGGCACGCCGTAGTCGCGCATGTAGGCGTCGAAGCGCGTGTGGAACCCGGTGGCCGTGGGGATGCCCAGCCTGGAGGCCGCGCGCAGGGCGGAATAGCCGAGCGGGCCTTCGGTGGCGATGTAGAGCGCATCCGGTCGACGCTCGCGCCACAACCTGCGCAATGCCGGGCCCGACGGGT
>Ga0208892_1000043_pt1 | contig 11207 bp, 10 predicted proteins | sample SoimicmetaGmgHAC_FD_188336 | JGI IMG/M metagenome (GOLD analysis project Ga0208892, IMG submission 188336) | Soil and rhizosphere microbial communities from Laval, Canada - mgHAC (SPAdes) (version 2) | ecosystem: Environmental > Terrestrial > Deep subsurface > Rock core/Sediment | place: Laval... | reverse complement strand
CGCACATGCGCGAGGTGGCGGCCCACTATGCGCGCCACGGCTACCTCGCGCTGGCACCCGCGCTGTTCGATCCGGTGCAGCCGGGGCTGGAGCTGGACTACACCGCGGACGGCATGGCCCAGGGCAAGGCGCTGGCGACGGAAGTAGGCCTGGAGCAGGCCGTGAACCTGGTCGATGCCGCGGCGCGGGCATTGCGCGCGGAAGGCGTGGAGTCGATCGGCGCGGTGGGGTTCTGCTGGGGCGGCACGCTTGCATACCTCGCGAACACGCGACTGGGCCTGCCCGCGGTCAGCTACTACGGCGCACGCACGGTGAAATATCTCGACGAGGCGCTGCGCGCCCCGATGCAGTTCCATTTCGGCGCGGACGATGCCTCCATCCCGCCCGCGGACATCGCACTGCACCGGCAGGCGCACCCCGACGCCGAGGCCTACGTCTACGCAGGCGCCGGGCACGCCTTCAACCGCGACGTCGACCCTTCGCACTATTCGGCGGATGCGGCTCGCGAGGCGGATGCACGCACTCTGGCCTTCTTCGGCGCGCACCTCTGATGTCGCATTGGACGCTGCATCCGCAACTGGCCGCGGATACACACGTGATCGTGCGCTGGCCGCTCTGCGATGTCCTGTTGATGGATGACGCCAACCACCCGTGGCTCATCCTGGTGCCGCGCGTCGCCGGGGTGAGTGAAGTGATCGACCTTGACTCCGCGCAACGGCTCCAGCTGATGCACGAGACCGATGCGGCTTCGCTCGCACTGCGCGGCCTGTTGCATCCGGACAAGCTCAACGTGGCCGCGCTGGGCAACATGGTGCCGCAGCTGCACGTGCACGTGATCGCGCGCTTCCGTACCGATCCGGCATGGCCGCGGCCGGTGTGGGGCGCGGGTGCAGCCAGACCCTACGCGCCCGGCGACCTGGCCGAACGCGTGAGCCTGCTGCGCGAGACGCTTACGTCCGCGGCAGGGTGACGCCGCGCTGCCCCTGGTACTTGCCGCCGCGGTCCTTGTACGAGGTCTCGCACACGTCGTCGGCACCGGCCTGGAAGAACAGCATCTGCGCCACGCCCTCGTTGGCGTAGATGCGCGCCGGCAGTGGCGTGGTGTTGCTGAATTCCAGCGTGACGTGGCCTTCCCACTCGGGCTCGAGCGGCGTGACATTCACGATGATGCCGCAGCGCGCATACGTGCTCTTGCCGAGGCACACGACCAGCGTGTCGCGCGGGATGCGGAAATACTCCACCGTGCGCGCCAGGGCGAACGAGTTCGGCGGGATGATGCAGACGTCGGATTCGATGTCCACGAAGCTTCCGCTGTCGAAGTGCTTGGGATCGACGATCGTGGAGTTGATGTTGGTGAACACCTTGAACTCGCGCGAGCAACGCACGTCGTACCCGTAGCTGGACGTGCCGTAGCTGACGATGCGCTGGCCATCGACCTGCTTGACCTGCCCGGGCTCGAACGGCTCCAGCATGGCGTGCTGCTCGGCCATGCGACGGATCCAGCGATCGCTCTTGATGCTCATGCGTGTCCAGGAATGCGTGAAACGCCGATTGTAGGCGGGCGGCGCCTGCTCAGACCAGCGACGACGCGATCGGCATCGGTGCACCCGGACGCTTGGCGAGTTCCTCCAGCAAGCGCGTGGCGGCCCCCATGTAGGCAGCCGCGATCGCGCCATCGGGCTGGGCAACCACCACCGGCATGCCGGCATCGCCATCCTCCCGGATGCGGATGTCCAGCGGCAGCGACCCCAGCAATGGCACGTCGTACTGGCGGGCCATCGCCTCGCCGCCGCCCTGCCCGAACACATGCTCCGCATGGCCGCACTGGCTGCAGGTGTGCAGCGCCATGTTCTCGATGATGCCGAGCACCGGCACCTCCACCTTCTCGAACATGCGCAGCGCCTTGCGCGCGTCCAGCGTGGCGATGTCCTGCGGCGTGGTCACGATCACCGCACCCGTCACCGGCACCTTCTGCGCGAGCGTCAGCTGGATGTCGCCGGTCCCCGGCGGCAGGTCGATCACCAGCACGTCCAGGTCACCCCAGCGGGTCTGGCCGAACAGCTGCGTCAGTGCCTGCGTGGCCATCGGCCCCCGCCAGATGGTCGGTGCGTCCTGGTCCAGCAGGGACCCGATCGACATCGCTTCCAGGCCATGGGCCTGCATCGGGGTGAAGCTCTTGCCATCCGGGCTTTCGGGCTGGCCGTGCAGGCCGAGCATGGCCGGGATGCTGGGACCGTAGATATCGGCATCCAGCACGCCGATGCGGTAGCCCTGGCGGGCCAGCGCGGCGGCGAGGTTCACCGCGGTGGTCGACTTGCCCACCCCACCCTTGCCGGAGGCCACCGCGATCACGTTGCGCACCCCGGGAATGGGCTTGAGGGAGGGCTGTACCTGGTGCGCGGGAAGGCGTTGCATGGGGATCCGGAGGTTGGGAACGGGGTCATTTTCCCACTTCGGGCGGGCGCCTGCCGATGAACGGGCGGCATCGCCCGGGCAATCCGCGCTGAATGCTGCGGCGCACCTTTTCCCCGCGGGGACCGCCATGCGATATAGAAGGCGCATCCGATGGCGTACGGCCACCGGGGGGACCGACCGACGACACATGGAGAAACGCATGCGCAAGACCCTCATCCTCAAGACCCTGGGCCTGCTGCTGGCCTGCGCGCCGATCGCTGCGTTCGCGCAGGCGACGCCGGTGGGCACCTGGACCACCATCGACGACCACACCCACAAGCCCAAGTCGAACGTGGAGATCTACACCACGACCAACGGCACCCTGGCCGCCAAGGTGGTGCAGGTCCTGCAGTCGGACGAAGGCCCGCACCCGATGTGCAATGCCTGCTCCGGCGAACGCAAGGGCAAGCCGGTGGAAGGCATGGTGATCATGTGGGGCGTGCACAAGGACGGCAACAGCTGGGGTGACGGCCGCATCCTCGATCCGCACAACGGCAAGATCTATTCGGTCAAGCTGACCCCGAGCGCGGACGGCAGCCGCATGGAAGTGCGCGGCTATCTCGGCTTCTCGCTGCTGGGCCGCAGCCAGACCTGGTACCGCAAGCACTGATCGCCCTTCCCGCGCGACCCACAAAGGCCCGGTTTTCCGGGCCTTTTTGTTGCGGCATGCGATACTGCGCGATCCATTCCAGTCGTGATCCGAATGAGCGCCGCACTCGTCACCTGCGCCCTTCCCTATGCCAACGGCCCGCTGCACCTGGGTCACCTGGTCGGCTACATCCAGGCCGACATCTGGGTACGCGCACGACGGATGGCTGGCGAGACCGTGCATTTCGTGTGCGCGGACGACACCCACGGCACGCCGATCATGCTGGCGGCGGAAAAGGCAAAGCTGACGCCGGAAGCCTTCATCGCCGGCATCCAGGCCGACCATGAGCGGGATTTCGCCGCGTTCGGCGTGGCATTCGACCACTACGACTCCACCAATTCGCCCGGCAACCGCGCGCTGACGGAGCGCATCTACGGCGCGCTGGACTCGGCGGGGCACATCGGCAAGCGCTCCGTGGCCCAGCTCTACGATCCAGAGCGCGGCATGTTCCTGCCGGACCGCTACGTCAAGGGCATCTGCCCGAACTGCGGCACGCCGGACCAGTACGGCGACAACTGTGAAGCCTGCGGCGCCACCTACGCACCCACGGAACTGAAGGAGCCGAAGTCCGTGGTGTCCGGCGCCACGCCGGTGCTGCGCGAGTCCGAGCACTACTTCTTCGAGCTGGGCCAGTTCCAGGACTTCCTGCGCGGCTGGCTCGCGGGCGACGTGGCCCTGCCCGGGGTGAAGGCCAAGCTGTCCGAATGGCTGGATGCCGAGGGCGGACTGCGCGCCTGGGACATCTCCCGTGATGCGCCCTACTTCGGTTTCGAGATCCCGGGCGCACCGGGCAAGTACTTCTATGTCTGGCTGGACGCGCCGATCGGCTACCTGTCGAGCTTCGAGACGTTGTGCGCGGAGCGCGGGCTCGATTTCGATGCGTTCCTCCGCCCCGGCAGCGGTGCGGAGCTGCATCACTTCATCGGCAAGGACATCGTCAATTTCCACGGGCTGTTCTGGCCCGCGGTGCTGCATGGCGCGGGCCTGCGCACGCCCACGCGGCTGCACGTCAACGGTTACCTGACGGTCGACGGCGCGAAGATGTCGAAGTCGCGCGGCACCTTCGTGATGGCCCGCACCTACCTCGACCAGGGCCTGGCGCCCGAGGCACTGCGTTACTACTTCGCGGCGAAGTCGTCCGGCGGCGTGGACGACCTCGACCTCAACCTCGGCGACTTCGTGAGCCGGGTGAACAGCGACATCGTCGGCAAATTCGTGAACCTGGCGAGCCGTTGCGCCGGCTTCATCGGCAAGCGGTTCGACGGCCAACTCGCGCATGGACTGGCGGATCCCGCAATGTACGCGCGCTTCGTGGCGCAGCTCGGCCCGATCCAGGCGGCCTACCGCGCGGATGACGTCGCCGGCGTGTTGCGGATGACGATGGCGCTGGCCGACGAGGCCAATCGCTACATCGACGACACCAAGCCCTGGGTCGTCGCGAAGCAGGTCGGTGCCGATGCGGAACTGCAATCGATCTGCACGCAGGGCCTGAACCTGTTCCGCGTGCTGGCATTGGCCCTGGCGCCGGTGCTGCCGGCGATGGCCGCGCAGGTGGAAGCCTTCCTGCAGGCGCCCTTGTCGCGTTGGACGGATTGCGATGCAGCCCTGGTCGGGCACGCCGTCCAGCCCTACGACCCCCTGTTCATCCGGATCGACCCGAAGCAGATCGACGCCATGACCGAAGCCAGCAAGGACACCCTCGCGCCAGCCGCGGCGATTCCGGCCGCGAAGCCTGCAACGGCCGCGCCGGAAGTGGCCACCGCATCCACGGCCACCACCACCATCGGCATCGACGATTTCGCGAAGCTCGACCTGCGCGTGGGCACGGTGCTGGAATGCGGCTTCGTGGACGGCTCCGACAAGCTGCTGCGCTTCCTGCTGGATGCCGGCGAGCTCGGGCAACGCCAGATCTTTTCCGGGATTCGTGGCTCGTACGGCGCGCCGGAGTCGCTGGTCGGGCGCCGCGTGGTGTTCATCGCCAACCTGGCGCCGCGCAAGATGCGCTTTGGCTTGAGCGAAGGCATGATCCTGTCCGCGGGCTTCGATGGCGGCAGCCTGTTCCTGCTCGATGCCGATGCCGGCGCCCAGCCCGGCATGCCCGTGCGCTGAGGCCGATGGCAGCACCGCGCGCCCGGCCGGGCTCGGACGAACTGCTCGAGCGGCTTGATCGGCTGTTGCCGCAGACCCAATGCGGCCAATGCGGTTATGCCGGATGCAGGCCGTACGCGGAGGCCATGGCCCAAGGCGACGCCGGGCCAGACCGCTGTCCGCCCGGTGGCGACGCCGGCGCGCGTGCGCTCGCCGCACTGCTGGGGGTTCCTGCGGTTCCGTTTGACCGCACGCTGGGTGAGCACCTGCCGCCACGCGTGGCCGTGGTGGTCGAGGCCGATTGCATCGGTTGCACAAAATGCATCGCGGCCTGCCCGGTGGACGCGATCATCGGGGGGGCCAAACTCATGCACGTGGTGCTGGATGCCCTGTGCACGGGCTGCGATCTGTGCGTGCCCGCCTGCCCGGTGGACTGCATCGTGATGGTGGATGCCGGTTGAGGCTCAGTGCGGTGCCGTGGTGCACGCATCGCACACGCGTTCCACGCGGTAGCCCGCCGCCTTCAGCTTCTCGACCACGCCGTCCGGGCCGACGAGGTGCATCGCACCCACGACGATGAAGATGTTGCCGGTGCCGGATCGGGCCAGCATCGTGCCGATCTCCGGCACCCAGCGCGCGTTGCGATCCGCCACGATGGTGCGATAGAGCCGCGGATACTCACGCTGCATCTTGCGGCCATCGTTCGTCCACAACCTGTCCGCGTCGCCGGCGCGCCAGGTGGCATGCAGCGCTTCGATGTCACGGGTCCCGCGCCCCGCGTCATCCAGCGATTCGGCGAGGAACTGGCGTTGCTCATCCGCGCTCATCGTCGAGAACAGGGCCACCTGGTCGGCCACCGATTCCAGCCCTTCCGAAGCCATATGGCGCTGGCTGGCCGCCGCCATGAAGTGATCGTCCAGGCCCAGCCTGGGGTCGAGGCCGGCAGCGCGCATCGACTGCAGGTCGATGATGACCGCGGCGTACCACGCATGCAGTCGCTGCATCGCCTCCGGCGGGAAGCCCTGCGCCTGCAGGGATGCACTGTTCCGTCGCAGCCACGCGGCGAGCTTGGCCCGCAACGCAGGCGTCAGGCCGTCATCGAGTGTCGTGCCATCGGTACGCAGCCCCGCCGCCCCGAACAACCCTGCACCCTTCTGCAGCGCGTCCGGCGCGATCTCGAACACGGCCGCATCCGAATCCGCGAACGCGGCCTCCACCTCGCGCGGCAGCGGATAGTCCGAGGGTCGCAGCAGGTGGAACGACCCGAGCAGGTAGGCGCAGTTGTCGCGATCGCAGGCCTTCCACAGCAATGGCACCGGAGTCGCCGGCTTTGCTGACGCATGCGCCGCCAGCCCGCTGCACAGAAGGAGCATGGCGACGAGGCCCCGCACGATCAGGATCTGGATTCGGGGCATCGGATCTCCAGGCATCACCGGCCGCGCAGGAACCAGCGATCCATTTCGGCCAGGTTGAAACGCGCCCAGGTGGGCCGTCCGTGGTTGCACTGGCCGGAACGTTCGGTCGCTTCCATGTCGCGGAGCAAGGCGTTCATTTCAGGAATGGTCAGGCGCCGGTTGGCGCGCACCGCGCCGTGGCAGGCCATCGTCGACAGCAGGTCATCGCGGGCCTCGGCCACGCGCCGACTCGCACCGTGCTCGCGCAGGTCGGCCAGCACGTCGCGCACCAGGTTTTCCACGTCGCCATGCGCGAGCAGCGCCGGCACCGCGCGCACAACCACCGTGCCCGGGCCGCTGCGGGTGAGTTCGAAACCGAGCGCGGCGAGCGTGCCCGCCTCCTGTTCGGCGATGTCGGCCTCGCGTTCGGACACCGACATCGCCTGCGGCACCAGCAGGGGTTGCATGCGCACCCCTTCGCCATCGTGGGCGGACTTCAGGCGTTCATAGCCGATGCGTTCGTGCGCGGCGTGCATGTCCACCACCACCAACCCGTCGGCGGACTCGGCAAGGATGTAGATGCCGTGCAATTGCGCGATCGCGAAACCCAGCGGGGGCGTGTCGCCATCGGCCGGCAACGGACCGGGCTGCGCGAACGCCACTCCCGCAGTGCCGGCAGCGGGAGCGGCATACAAGGCCGCGTACTGCCCCACCGCCTCGTCGACCCGCAGCCCCAAGCCGCCCTGCCCGGCCGCGGCAAACGCGAAAGAGCCAGCGGGATGGCCCGGCGATCCGATCGTAGTCGCTTCATGCGCCGGCACCTGCCCTGCGCGCGTCTCCGCCAACGCGGCGGCCACCGTGCGATAGACCACATCGTGCACGGTGCGCGCGTCGCGGAACCGCACCTCGTGCTTGGCGGGATGCACGTTCACGTCGACGCGGCGTGGATCCATCTCCACGAACAGCACATAGGCCGGCTGCCGGCCGTGGTACAGCACGTCGGCGTAGGCCTGCCGCACCGCATGCGCGATGGTGCGGTCGCGCACCGAGCGTCCGTTGACGTAGACGTACTGCTGGTCGGCGGAGGCGCGGTTGTAGCCCGGCTTTCCGATCCAGCCATGCACGCGCACGCCACCCGCGGTGTCGTCCAGGTGCAGGGCCTGCGCGACGAATTCCGCGCCCAGGGTTTCGTCGAGGCGTCCCTGCCCGAACAACGCGCCAGGCGCCTCGCCGCGGTAGCGCCGCGAGGCCTTGCCGTTGTGGACCAGCCGCAATTCGATTTCGGGCCGTGCCAGCGCCAGCGAGCGCAGCCATTCCTCGATGTGCCCGAGCTCGGTGCGTTCGGCGCGCAGGAACTTGCGCCGCGCCGGCACGTTGTAGAACAGGTCGCGCACCTCGACCGTGGTGCCGCGCGGGTGCGCCTTCGGCTGCACGTCGCCCACGCGCCCGCCATCGACGTGCAGCTCATGGCCATGCGCATCGCCTTCGCGGGCCGACGCCAGGCTGAACCGGCTCACCGAAGCAATCGAGGGCAAGGCCTCGCCACGGAATCCCAGTGTTCCCACTGCTTCGAGATCGTCGATCGAAGCGATCTTGCTGGTCGCATGGCGTTGTACGGCCAGCAGCAGTTCGTCCGGCGCGATGCCGTCGCCATCGTCGCGGACGCGCACCAGGCGCACGCCGCCATCCTGCAACTCGATCTCGACGCGAAGCGCGCCCGCATCCAGCGCGTTCTCCACCAGTTCCTTCACCACGGACGCAGGCCGTTCCACCACCTCGCCCGCGGCGATCTGGTTGACCAGCGTTTCAGGCAGGGCGCGGATGGCCACGCGAATCAGCGGCTGGCGGCGGCGCGCACGGAGCCGCCCTCGCCATACATCGACCAGTACTGCGTGCCCGGAGGCGGCTGGCGGCGGAAATAGGTGTGGATGCCGTTGAGTACGGCGTGCGCAAGCTCGTGCTGGTAGTCGGGGTTGTTGAGCCTGCGTTCCTCATCGGGATTGCTGATGAACGCCGTCTCGACCAGCATCGACGGCACGTCGGGCGAACGCAGCACCACGAAATTCGCACGGTCGATCGCCCCGCGGTGCGTCTTGCCAAGATCGGCCAGGCCGCGCAGCACCTGCCCGGCGATTTCTTCGGAGGCCCGCTGCGTCGCGCTCTGCGACAGGTCCAGCAGCACCGAGGCCAGCGTGTTGTCCTTGTCGCGCAGGCGCACGCCACCGACGAGGTCCGCGGCGTTTTCCTGATCCGCCAGCCAACGGGCCGCCTGCGAGGTCTGTCCGCGGCGGGACAGCACCCATACGGACGATCCGCTCGCGGAGGGATCGGTGAAGGCATCCGCATGGATCGACACGAACATGTCGGCCTTGTGCGCGCGCGCTTTCTGGTAGCGCTGCACCAGCGGGATGAAGAAATCGGAATCGCGGGTCAGGTAGGCGCGCATCCCCGGCGTGGCATTCACCTGCCGCGCCAGTTCCTTCGCCACCTGCAGGGTGATGTTCTTTTCGAAACTGCCCGAGGCCCCGCGCGCGCCGGTGTCCTGGCCACCGTGGCCAGCGTCGATCGCGATCGTGAGTGGCCGGCCCGTCGTCCTGCGGCTGATCTCGGCCATCGAGCGCACTGGCGCTTCGGTCGTGGGCGTGGTGTTGGCAGGGGGCGTGGTGTCCCGAGGCTGCGGCGACTCCACCGGCGGTTGCATGGGCGTCGGCACGCCAGTCGCGATGCGGGTCGGCACGCCGGTGGCCACGCCAGCCACGGGCACCGGTGCACGCGTGATGGTGGGCGCCTGCTGCGGGGACACGGCCACCGCATCGTCGTCACCCGGCCAGTCGAGCACGAGCACGCGGTCGCTGCCGCGCGTTTCCATGTGCGGATCCAGTGGGACCACGTTGGCGCGCAGGTCGAACACGAGCCGGGTCGCGCCAGGCTCGGGCGTGCCGGTGCGCAGTTCGCCGACCACGCCGGAGGCCCCCGGGGCCTTGAACGCGGGGGAGAGGCTGGAATCCTTGAAGTCCACGACCAGGCGGTCCGGATCATGCAGGTTGATGAGGGTGTACTCGGCTGGGGCGTCCAGCACGATCTCGGCACGGGTGCCCGTGGCGCCCTGGACCAGCTTGACGCCGCGCACATTGGCCGCGGTGGCGGGCAGCGCGCACGCCACGCCCAGCACCAGCATCAGGACACCCCGCACTCCCACATCCGCACCCCATCGATCGGTGCGGTGATTCAAGCATCGCAACGCCATCATTACAAGGAATGCGGGGATCGCGGTCAGCGCCGTCTCAGGCTTCAAGGGCATGATCGTGCGCACGCTGCAGCCATTCCCGCGCTTCCGCATCCCCGGGCGCGAACTCCACCGAACGGCCCTCGCCATCGATCGCAAGCCGCATCCGGAGCGTGGGCGCGGGCAATGCACCCACCCCGCGTTCAGGCCATTCCACCAGCCACAGCGTGGTGTCGTCCGCGTCACCGATCCCGAGGAATTCAAGCTCCCCCGCGTTGCCGATGCGATACAGGTCGAGGTGCAACGCATCGCCACCGGCCGGTAGCGGATAGCGCTCCACCAGCGTGTAGGTGGGGCTGCGGATCGCACCGGTCACGCCCAGTGCGCGCAGGAACGCCCGCGCGAACGTGGACTTGCCGGCACCCAGTTCGCCCTCAAGCCATAGCACCGCACGCGGCGGGCGCGTTAGGGCCATGCGCGCAGCCAGCGCCTGCGTCGCCGCCTCGTCGGGCAGGTGGATCAGCATCGATCGAGCTCCCCGGGGATGCAGGCGATCAGGTCGGAGGCCAGCAGGCCGTGCCCACCCACGGCATCGCGGGCGCGGTCACCTGCACGCGCGTGGACGGCGGCCCCATGCCACGCGGCATCGAACGCGTCCATTCCCTGCGCACGCAATGCGGCAATGATGCCGGTCAATGCATCGCCCATGCCGCCGCTGGCCATGCCGGGATTGCCGGCCGTGATCGTGCGCGTGGTCTTCGCCGGCGCACCGACGAGACTGTGGCTGCCTTTCAGCACGACGGCGCAGCCGAACCTGGCGACCAGTTGCGCGAGCGCCGCGGGGCGATCGGCCTGCACCGCCTCGGTGCCCACGCCAAGCAGGCGTGCGGCCTCGCCGGGATGGGGCGTAAGCACGGCATCCTCGACCGGACGCGGTGCAGCGGCGAGCAGGTTGAGGGCATCGGCGTCGATGACGAGCGGTTTCCCGCACGCCAGTACCGCGTCGAACAGCGCCTGTCCCCACGCCGCGCGCCCGAGTCCGGGCCCCAGGGCCACCACGGTCGCCCGGGCCAGCAGCGGACCGAGTGCCTGCGCCGATTCGAGCCCGGAAGGCATGCACTCCGGCCGCCGGGTGAGCAGCACGGGAACGTGCTCCGGTCGCGTGGCGACCGACACCTTTCCGGCGCCCGTCCGCAACGCGGCCTCGACCGCCAGTACGATGGCGCCGCCCATGCCGTGGTCTCCGCCGACACAGAGCACGTGGCCGAACATTCCCTTGTGCGCATCGCTCGGCCGCCGCGGCAGGTGCGGTTCATCGCTCATGCGCGGGATTCTATACTTCGCGCGCCATGCAACCCGTCGCAACCCCGCCGTTACCACCCGATCCGCATGCGAT
>Ga0208892_1000042_pt1 | contig 11210 bp, 13 predicted proteins | sample SoimicmetaGmgHAC_FD_188336 | JGI IMG/M metagenome (GOLD analysis project Ga0208892, IMG submission 188336) | Soil and rhizosphere microbial communities from Laval, Canada - mgHAC (SPAdes) (version 2) | ecosystem: Environmental > Terrestrial > Deep subsurface > Rock core/Sediment | place: Laval... | reverse complement strand
TGGAGGGGCGTGCGCTGCACAACGTCCAGAACGCGATGGTCGCCTCCGCGATGGCGTTCTCGATGGGGATCAAGCTTGATGCGATCCGCCATGGGCTGCGCACCTTCGACACCACGTTCTTCCAGGCCCCGGGGCGGATGAACGTGTTCGGCGAACATCCGTTCAAAGTCCTGATGGACTACGGCCACAACGCCAACGCAGTCGGGATGATGGCCGACCTCGCGCAACGCCTCGACGTCACCGGGCGCCGCATCGTTGTGGTGGCGGGACCGGGCGACCGCCGCGACGAGGACCTGCGTGACATCGCGGCGGCGGTCGCCGGCCGGTTCGACCACTACATCGCGCGTCGCGACGACGGACTGCGCGGGCGCGATGGCGATGAAGTACCGCGGATCATCGCCAAGGCCCTGCAGGCGGCGGGCGTGGCGGAAGCCGACATCAGCGTGATCCCGGACGAACAGCAGGCGGTCGACGCCGCGTTGCGCATGGGCCGCCCGGGCGATCTCGTGCTGGTATTCGCGGATGCGCTTTCGCGGACATGGAAGCAGATCGTCCGCTTCAAGCCCGATGGCGACATGCCGGCTGATGCACCGCGCACCACCGTGCCTGCGCTGGACACCACGCTCGACGAACAGCTGGTCGCGGTGATGGAGGGCGTGGTGCGCGACGAGCGCGGGCTGCGCTTCGAGCGCGAGGAAAACGATTGAGCGTGGAGGCAATGGACGAACCGTTCGAGGATTCGCGCCGCCTGACCGGCGCCAACCTGTATTTCGACGGCGCGGGCGCGGCGCTCGAAACGGCGCCAGGCCGGGCAGTCGACGTGCCGGCATTGCAGCGCTGGCACGACAACATCCTGCGCGCGCGTCTAACCCTCGGGTGGCCGCAAGGTGCCGCGGTCATGCGCGGACACGCCAGCGGCGCCTCGCTGGCGTTCGAAGCGCCCATCGACCAGCTGTACACGGCGACCGAGGTCAACGAATGGGCGTGGTATGCCGCGCTCGGCCTGCGCGCGAGCGGTGCACCGGTTGATGATGAAATGCCGGCGCCGCGCCCGCACGTCGCGCATTTCGATGAGGCGGAAGCGCTGCGCCGGTTGCGTGGACTCGCCGAAGCCGAGGCGAAACCCGCCCTGGTCGCCCTGCTCGATGCCGCACGCATGCAGGGGGTGCCCGCGCATGCGGACGATGACGCCGTGTCCATCGGCGAAGGCGCGACGTCGCAGACGTGGCCATTGGATGCACTGCCTGCGATCGGCGCCGTTCCATGGCCGTCGCTGCATGGCATCCCGAAAGCCGTCGTCACCGGCTCCAACGGCAAGACCACCACGGTGCGCCTGCTCGCGGCGATCCTGCAGGCGCACGGCCTCGCGAGCGGCTACAGCAGCACCGACGGCCTGGTGGTGGATGGCGCGCGCATCGACAGCGGCGATTACTCCGGCCCGGTCGGCGCGCGCACCGTCCTGCGCCGTCCGGCAGTCCAGGCCGCCGTGCTGGAAACCGCGCGCGGTGGCCTGCTGCGGCGGGGCCTGGTGGCGTCCGATGCACGCGTCGCCGTCGTGACCAATATCAGCGCCGATCATTTCGGCGAATACGGCATCCACTCACTGGATGACATCGCCAGCGTGAAGCTGGTCGTGGCGAAATCGCTGGCGGGGGATGGCGTGCTGGTGCTCAACGCCGACGATCCCTTGCTGGTATCACGTGCTCCGGCGATGTCTCCGCGACGCATCGGATGGTTCGCCCTTGATCTTGCCACCGCCCGCGCGCAGGGAACCCTGGCCTGCGGCGTGCGCGACGCTCGCCTCATCCTCGCGACCGACACCGGCGAGCATGATCTGGGCGCGGTCGCCGCGATGCCGCTGACGCTGGACGGCAGCGCGCGCTACAACATCGCCAACATCGCGGGCGTGGCACTGGCGGCCTCGGCCATGGACGTGCCCGCGGCGACGATCGCCCCGGTGCTGGCGCGGTTCGGCAGCGCGCATGCCGACAATCCTGGGCGGCTGCAGCGCTGGCGCTTGGGCGACATCGACGTGTTGCTGGATTACGCACACAACGCGGAGGGTTTGCGCGGCTTGTTGCAGGTGGCGCAGGGGCTGCGCCGCGACGGCCGGCTCGCGCTGCTGCTCGGCCACGCGGGCAACCGGCTGGATGCGGACCTGCAGGCACTCGCGGACGTGGCTGCCGAGTCACAGCCGGATCGCGTGTGGTTGAAGGACATCGGTGGCGACTACCTGCGTGGCCGCGCCTCCGGCGAAGTGGCCGGGTTCCTTCGCAACGCCCTGCACGACCACGGGATGGCGGATGACGCGCTCCCGATCTGCCTCGACGAGGCGCGCGCCGCACGCGAGGCCCTCACGTGGTCGCGATCCGGTGACCTGCTGGTGCTGCCGGTGCATGAACCTGCACGCCGCGACGAGGTCGTCGCGCTGCTCGACACACTCCAGGGTTCCGGCTGGCATGCGGGCCTGCCGCTGCCGACAGGCCTCTAGCCTTCAATCCGCGTCACGCGTCCTTCGGCAGCACCGTCAGTACGCGTGCCACGAACTGGTGCAGGTCCTGCAGGTACTTCTGCAGGAACTCGCGCGTCGAGTCATTGGTCACGTTGAAGTCGGCATCGATGAGATCCGGTTTGAACTGCAGGTACGCCTCGACCGTGTTCATCAACGGCGCGTTGCAGAAGCACATCATGCTGCGCAGGTGCTGTTGGGCGATGGCCGTGCCGATGGAGCCGGGCGACGTACCGATGATCGCGGTGGCCTTGCGCGAGAACGAATTCTTGCCCCAGGGACGGGTGCCCCAGTCGATCGCGTTCTTCAGCGCGCCGGGGATCGAGCGGTTGTATTCCGGGGTCACAAAGAGGATGCCGTCGACACCCTCGATCGCCTGCTTGAAGTCACGTGCAACCTTCGGGAAGTCGGCGTCGTAGTCGTAGCTGTACAGCGGCAGGTCCTTGATCGGGATCTCGACCAGCTCCAGGCCTTCCGACGTCGCCATCCTGGCCAGCGCAGTCGCCAGCTTGCGGTTGATCGATTCCTTGGCGAGGCTGCCGACCAGGTAGCCGACCTTGTACGTATGCATGTCCATCTCCCGTGCGTGGTCCACGCACAGTGGGGGCGATGCGGTTAAGGCGGGGTGGAGATCAGCTGCGGTCCACCACCCCGAGTTCGTCCAGCGCATCCTGCATCGCCTTGCGCGCGGATTCGCTGAGCGTTTCGTGGTCGAGGGCGAAACGGATGGTCGCTTCGATCAGGCCGATGTGGCTGCCGCAATCGAAACGCGTCCCCTTGAAGCGATACGCCAGCACCGGCTGTTCGCGCAGCAGCGCGGCGATCGCATCGGTCAGCTGGATCTCGCCACCCTTGCCGGGCGCGGTGGCTTCGAGCAGGCCGAAGATGCGTCCATCAAGGATGTAGCGCCCCACCACGGCCAGCGTGCTCGGCGCTTCCTCCGGCGCGGGCTTCTCCACCATCGCGCGCACGACGCCGCTGCGCCCGTCGAAATCCGGTGCATCCACGATGCCGTAGCTGCCGGTCATGTCGCGCGGCACGTCTTCCACCGCCACCACGCTGGCACCGGCCTGCACGGCCTGGTCGGCCATCTGCGACAGCGCGCCCGCGCCGGTGCGGTTCCAGATCAGGTCATCCGGCAGCAACACCGCGAACGGCTCGTCGCCCACCACGGGCTTGGCGCACAACACCGCATGGCCGAGGCCGCGCGCTTCCGGCTGCGTCACGAACACCGCGCGCACGTGCGGCGGCAGGATCCCGCGGATCAACGCCAGTTGTTCATGCTTGCCGCTCGCCTCGAGCTTGCGTTCCAGCTCGTAGGCCGTATCGAAATAATCCGCGACCGCATGCTTGTAGCGGTTGGTGACGAACACCAGCGTGTCGCAGCCGGCCTCCACCGCTTCATCCACCGCGTACTGGATCAGCGGCTTGTCGACGATCGGCATCATCTCCTTCGGCACCGTCTTGGTCGCGGGAAGGAAGCGGGTGCCGAGTCCGGCGACGGGGAAGACGGCCTTGCGGATGCGCTGGGTCATGCGGGTCTCGATGCGGTCCTTGCAGCCACCAAGCTTATAGGGTGGGCGCGACGATGTACCCTGCGCGCCATGGACATCTTCAAGAGCTTCGACATCGAGGCCGCGCACCACCTGCCCAACGTGCCGGAAGGCCACAAGTGCCGGCGCCTGCATGGGCATTCGTTCCGGGTGGAGATCCACGTCAGCGGCGAGCCGGGCGCGGAGAGCGGCTGGATCATGGACTTCGGCGACCTCAAGGCGGCCTTCGCCCCGCTGTACGCCCAGCTCGACCATCACTACCTGAACGAGATTCCGGGCCTGGAGAACCCCACCAGCGAGCGCCTGGCGATCTGGATCTGGGAGCGGCTCAAGCCTGCCCTGCCCCAGCTGTCGGAGGTGGCGGTGCGGGAAACCTGCACCTCCGGGTGCCGCTATCGGGGAACCTGAACCCTCCAGGGGCCCACGGGTCGGGGCATGTTGCATCGCACAAGAAACGGGGTTATGCTGCACCGCACAACCGGCAACCCGCCGGTGAACACCGGAGCCTCCCATGTACAACCAGTTCAACGACCAGCTCGCCTCGAGCACGCGTCAGTACGCCGAGACTGCCGCCCAGATCAACCGCCTCGCCCTGCAGAACGTCGAGCGCGTGTTCGGCCTGCAGCTTCAGGCCATGCAGTCCAACGCGCAGGCCGCGTTCGGCTACTTCACCCAGCTCCTCGACGTGCGTGACGTCAACGGCCTGCGCGAAGCCGTCCCGGCCGGCGTGCAGGTGGCCCGCGAGTCCATCGAGCGTTCCGTCGCCGCCGGCCAGGAAGCCTATGCGTCCACGCTGAAGGCCAACGAGAGCATCGGCCAGATCGCGAAGGGTCAGTTCGAGCAGGCCAAGGGCCAGTTCGAGCAGGCCGCCAACACCGTCAAGGCCGAGGCCGAGAAGGTGGTGAAGAAGGCCCAGGCCTGATCACCCCGCGGTAGCCTCACCCGAGAAAACCCGGCCACTGGCCGGGTTTTCTTTTGTGCGATGGCACCTCAGCCAATCCAGGGCAGCACGGCGATGGGCTCACGCCCGAGCACGCGCTCGAGGATGGCGAGGTTGTCGCCGGGCGCGTCCATGGCCGGATCGATCGTGTTGGCGATCCACCCCGCGAGCTGGCATCCGTCGGCCGTGATCGCGCGCGCCGTCGCACGCGCCTGGTGGATGCAGCCAAGACGCAGTCCCACCACCATCAGCACCGGCAGCTTCAGCGCCCGCACCACGTCGGCCTGTTCCAGCACCTCCGTCAGGGGCGCCAGCCAGCCGCCCACGCCTTCCACCACCACCGTGTCGGCCTGGCGCCGCAAGGCGGCGTGCGCCGCGACGATCCTGTCCAGCCCGATGTGCACGCCGGCCTCGCGCGCGGCGATTTCCGGCGCGACCGGCAACGGCAGCGCGTAGGGGTTCACATCGTCATAGGCCGCCTTCACGGTGGAGGCCGCGATGAGCGCCTGCGCATCCTCGCTGCGCCAGCCTTCGAGCGAGCTCACGCAACCACTGGCCACCGGCTTCATGCCCACCACCCGCCGGCCATCGGCGGCGAGGTCGCGCAACAACCAGGCGGAGGCATGGGTCTTGCCGATGCCGGTATCCGTGCCGGTGACGTAGACGTGGTCCGGGATCGTGTCCATGCGGGCATTATCACGCCGGCGCTAGACTATCCGCATGTACACCGCCTCCACGCTCACGGGCAGCAAGCCCGACCAGTACGCACAGTTGCTGGAGCAGGCCCAGGGCCTGCTGCACGACGAACGCGACCGCATCGCCAATGCCGCCAACCTGTCGGCGCTGGTCTACAACGCCCTCCCCGGCCTCAACTGGGTGGGGTTCTATTTCTTCGACGGCACCGAGCTGGTGGTCGGGCCGTTCCAGGGCCTGCCCGCCTGCGTGCGCATCCCGCTCGACAAGGGCGTGTGCGGCGCCGCGGCGCGCACCCGCACCACGCAGCGCATCGAGGACGTGCACGCGTTCCCCGGCCACATCGCCTGCGACTCCGCGTCGAATTCGGAGCTGGTGGTGCCACTGGTGGCGGCCGATGGCACGTTGATCGGCGTGTTCGACCTCGACAGCCCCAACACCGCGCGGTTTGATGCCGAGGACCAAGCCGGGCTCGAAGCCATCGCGCGCGCCTTCGTCGAATCGCTCGGCTGACGGCATGCATGCCCTCACGTTCTCCCGGTTCGGCGGCACCGAGGTCCTCGAATGGACCGCGCTTCCCGATCCGCAGCCGGCTCCCGGCGTGGCAGTGGTGCGCACGCACGCGATCGGCCTGAACTTCGCCGATGTCTACCGCCGCCAGGGTCGCTATCACCTCGCGGGAAATCCGCCGTGGGTCGCCGGGTACGAAGGCGCGGGCGAGATCATCGCGCTGGATCCTGCCGACGCGGATGGACGTTTCCACGTGGGCCAGCGCGTCGCCTTTGCCGACAGCCCGTTCGCGCATGCCGAACAGGTGGCGGTGCCATTGGACAAACTGATCGCGCTGCCGGACGACGTGCCGTTCGACACCGCTGCCGCATTGCTGTTGCAGGGCCTGACCGCGCAGTTCCTCGTGGAGGACAGCCACGCCGTGCGCGCTGGCGAGACGTTGCTCGTGCATGCGGCCGGTGGCGGCGTGGGCCAGTTGCTGGTGCAGCTCGCGAATGCGAAAGGCGCGCAGGTGATTGCGCTGGCCTCGAGCGAAGGCAAGCGGGAAGCGGCACGGGCTGCCGGTGCGGCCCACGCCATCGACTCCGGGGATGGCTGGGTGGAGCGGGTGCGGGCACGCGCGCCTGACGGCGTGGACGTGGTGTACGACTCCATCGGTCGCACGCTTGCCGACAGCCTGGCGCTGGCGCGCATCGGTGGCACGGTGGTGTTCTACGGCATGGCCGCGGGCGATCCCGACCCGGTGGATCCACGCGTGCTGATGGACCGCTCGCTCACCCTGGTGGGCGGCGACCTGTGGAACGTGCTGACCACGGCGCAGGTGCGCCAACAGCGCGCAGACCGCCTGTTCGAGGCGGTGCGGGCCGGCCACCTGCGCGTCGGGATCGCCGCGCGCGTGCCATTGCGCGAAGGCGCGCAGGGCCACGCATTGCTGGAAGGCCGCGGCAGCGCCGGCAAGGTGCTGCTGGTTCCCTGACGCGTCTCAGCGCAGCAGCTGCATCCCGAGGTAGAACACCAGCGGCTGGCGCGCCTCGCCGCTGACTTCGCTGCCCAGCGATCCCATCAGGATCACGCGGTCCGACAGCGGATGGCGCATGCCGAGATTCAGGGTGACGGTGGAACGCTGGTGGTCCATGCGCGTCACGTTCACTTCGGCCAGGCAGGTCAGCGAGGCCGTGCATTCACGGGCGACGAAGACGCCCTCCTGCCAGGCATCGTCCTCGTCCTTGACCAGGTGGCGCGCGACCTCGGCACCCACGGAGAACCCTCGGAACTCGCGTGCGGCCTGCAGTGGCAGCACGATCTCCGGATGCTCCGACGCCAGCCCCCGCCTGCGCGCGGCGGATGACCAGCCATGGATCCACAGCGGCTGCACGGCCATGTTGATGCCGCTGGTCTCCTGATCGAGGAATCGCCAGCGGATCCCGAGTTCCACATCCGCCAACCCCGACTGCCACGGACCCACCGGCGCACGCGCGTGCGCCCAGGCCGCATGCACGGAGAGCTGCACGTGCTCGCCCACGCCGCGGTTGATGTCGACATCCGGCGCGGCCAGTTCCCAGCTGCGTGCACGATGCCCGCCCGTGGCCGCGAGATTGATTTCCCATTTGCCGGCGCCTGGCGTGTCGGGATCGTTGGTGATCATCGGTGGCCCCGCCTGCGCGGATGCCCTGCCTGCAGGGACGATCAACAGCAACGCAAGCAGGGCGTTCCAGGGCGCCCATCGTCGAAACGTCATCATCATCGACATGCCGAACCTTCGTTCAGTGCGCGCGTTCCGCCGGCCGCTGCGGAAAGAGCAGGACCAGGAGGGCGATGGCACCCAGCAACACCAGGGATCCAGTGTAACGACTGAGTTCGAGGCCACCCTTGGCGTGCGGCTTGTCGAGGAAATCGCCGACCACCGCACCGAGTGGTCGCGTCAGCACGAAGGCGGACCAGAACAGCGCGGTGCGCGAGACGCGGGTGGTGAAATACAGCACCGCCACCAGCGCCAACAATCCCCCGAACAACAGGATGCCACCGGTGTAGCCCAGCCCCTGCGTATCGGCGACCCAGTCGCCCAGTGCGGTGCCGAGCGTCTGCGAGAAGGTGATGGTCAACCAGTAGAACCATTCGGAGCGGGCGTCGCGCACGCTGTCCACGGCAATCGTGCCGGTGGTGCGATACCAGACGAACAGCGACCCCAACAACAGGACCAGCAACAGCGAGGATCCGCCGGTGTAGCCGATGCCGAGCGAGCGATCGGCGAAATCCGCCAGCGTGGTGCCCACCGTGGTGCTGGCGACGATCGTGGTCCAGTAGAGCCATGGATTGAAAGCGCGCGCGCGGATCTGCAATGCGACGGCGATGGCGAAGATCACCGCGAAGATGCCGGTTCCGATGAGGTAGCCGGGATGCCAGGCCGACGCGCTCGCGTTGGGCGTGGTCTCGCCGAGCCAGGACATCGTCACGGCGTCCCCACCGATCTCGCCGAGCGTGGTCGCGAGGATCTTGATGATCCAGAACCCGAGCGTGATGGCCGGGACCTTGCTCAGGACCTCGGTCAATGTGGTTTCGTTGCGTGGAGATTGCATGGACGCTCCTTTGGGTCGATGGCGTTACTGATGTGGCAAGGCAAGTGGGCGCGGCAACGGAAAACGCACGACCACCCTCAGCCCGCCCAGGCTGGATTCGCCCAGATTGATCGAGGCGTGCAGGCTGTCGGCGGCCGCACGCACGATGGCGAGCCCAAGGCCACTGCCACCGGGCTCCGACGTGCTGCCGCGATGGAATCGTTCGAAGACCAGATCGCGTTCCTCCACGGGAATACCGGGACCGTTGTCCTCTACGATGAATTCCGACCCGCCGATCCGCTGCGCCAGGGCAACCCGCAGCATTCCGCCCCCGGGTGCGTGGCGGATCGCGTTTCCGACCAGGTTGCGGACCAACCGGGCGAGGGCTTCGCCATCGCCGGTGACCCGGACGGCCTCCTCGATCGCCAGCTGCATCCGGATCCCGCGAACGCGCATCGCCGCGCCGGATTCGTCCAACACGTGCTGCACGACCGACGTTGCATCGATCAGCGCATCGCTTGCCGGGGTGGCATCTTGCCGCGCGAGGGCAAGCAACTGTTCCACCAGGCGATGGGCCCGTCGGATGCCCTGGTGCTGGCGTTGCAGGGCCAGCGCACGCGCCGCGTCATCGGGTGCCCGGGCGATCGCATCCGCCTGCAACTGGAGCGCGGTCAATGGCGTGCGCAGTTCATGCGCCGCATCGGCAACGAACTGCCGTTGCTGTTCATAGGCGTCCTGCATGCGCTGCATCAGGGCATTCGTTGCCTGCACCAAGGGGCGCACTTCGTTGGGAAGCCCGTGCAGGGAAACGGGCCGCAGGTCATGCGGCTGCCGCATCGCCACCTCCGCCTCCAATCTGGCGAGGGGGCGCAGCGCGAGCGCGGTGATCATGGATGTCACCATCAGCAAGACCCCACCGAGCAGCAACGTCGGCCAAAGCATCCGGAAGGCCAGGTCGCGCGCGATCTCCGCGCGCGAATCGGATTCCTGCGCGACCTGCACCACGATCCCCGGACGACCGGTGGTGTACACCCGATACCGCTGCCCGCCGATCAGGGCCGTGGCGAATCCCGCAGGCGTGGGTGGCAACTGCAGGGCAGGACTCGAGGTCCAGAGCACGCGTCCAAGCGCATCGCGCGACTGGATCACCATGTCGAGATCGTCGTCGGCGCTGCCTTCGGGCGCGGCGATTCCGGCAGGCATGCGGGAGCCCGCACGTTGCATCACGTCGCCCAGTTGCCGCATCTCGACGTCGAGGATGGCGTCGGCTTCGGCCAGCGTGGAGCGGTACGACACGACTGCCTGCACCAGCAAAACCGCCGCGATGCCGATCGACAGCAGCCACAACAACCGGCCGCGCAGCGAAGTTGGCGCCCAGTTCACTCGCGCGGCACCAGGTAACCCAGGCCCCGCACGTTGCGAATGAAATCCGCACCCAGTTTTTTACGGATCCCGTGCACGTAGACTTCGACGGCGTTGCTGTTCACCGACTCGCCCCAGCCGTACAGCTTTTCCTCCAGCTGCTGGCGCGAGAGGGTTGCACCAGGTCGCAGCAGCAGCGGTTCAAGCACCGCCCATTCGCGCGCCGACAGCGTGACTTCCTTGCCATCGACACGCGCCGTCCGCGCGACAGGGTCGAGAACCGTCCCACCGCGCGTGTAGCTGGTCTGCGCCCGACCGGCCGCGCGCCGTATCAGCGCACGGATGCGCGCGAGCAGTTCATCGAATTCGAATGGCTTGAGTACATAGTCATCCGCGCCGGCGTCCAGGCCAGCCACGCGATCCTCCAGCGCATCCCGCGCGGTCGTCACGAGGACCGGGACGCGGTTGCGACGTTCGCGCAACGCCCGCAGCACGCTCAAGCCGTCGCGCTTGGGCAGGCTAAGGTCGAGGATGACCAGGTCATAGGGTGTGGAAACCAGTGCGCCATTCGCCGCGATCCCATCCCGGACCCAGTCCACCGCGTAGTGCTCCCGATGGAGCAACTCCACCAGGGCTTCCCCGATCATCGGATCGTCCTCGACGAGCAACAGGCGCATGGTGCTCCCGGTTTGCGACGGACTTGTCGGAAACCCGCAGGCACAAGGCCCGCGGGCACGAACGACGGCTACTTGTGCGCGCGGTCTTCCGCCGCTTCGGCCGCCTGCTGCTTGGGCGTCTCGTGCTGGACATCGACAATCGCGCCGGTGTTCGCATTCACGAGGATTTCGGTGATGCTCCGCGTGCCCGGAGTGGTGATGTCGAACGACCAGACCAGTGCATGCTGCTCGTTTTCAAGCTCGGCGCTGCGAACGTGGCCATGCGGCACTTTTGCCAAGGCAATGCGCTCGGCCTGATGGCGGCTCAGGGCAGGATGCTGGGTGGCCGCATTGGCCACCAGCGTGGTGGTGGCCACCACGACGGCGGCAGCAAGGACAGACAACTTCATGGGATTCGCTCCAGTGGGGGAA
>Ga0208892_1000040_pt1 | contig 11503 bp, 10 predicted proteins | sample SoimicmetaGmgHAC_FD_188336 | JGI IMG/M metagenome (GOLD analysis project Ga0208892, IMG submission 188336) | Soil and rhizosphere microbial communities from Laval, Canada - mgHAC (SPAdes) (version 2) | ecosystem: Environmental > Terrestrial > Deep subsurface > Rock core/Sediment | place: Laval... | reverse complement strand
CCGGCCTTCAGCGAAGGCCGGTCTCGTTGCGGGCGATGACCAGGCGCTGGATCTCGCTGGTGCCCTCGTAGATCTCGGTGATCTTGGCGTCGCGGAAATAACGTTCCAGCGGCATTTCCTTGGAATAGCCCATGCCACCGTGGATCTGCACGGCCTGGTGGGTGATCCACATCGCCGCCTCGGAGGCGGTGAGCTTGGCGATGGCCGCCTCGTTGCTGAACCGCGCGCCGCCCTTCTCGAACCGACCCTTCTGCCACGCCGCACGCAGCGTCAGCAGCAGCGCTGCATCGAGCTTGCATTTCATGTCGGCGATCTTGGCCTGCGTCATCTGGAAGGTGCCGATGGGCGCACCGAAGGCCTTGCGCTCCTTCACGTACTCGAGGGTCTTCTCATAGGCCGCACGGGCAATACCGATCGCCTGGGACGCGATGCCGATGCGGCCGGCATCGAGCACGCTCATCGCGATCTTGAAACCCTCGCCTTCCTGGCCCAGCACCTCGTCGGGTTGCACCACGTAGTCCCCGAATTCGATCTCGCAGGTCGCGGACGCGCGGATGCCAAGCTTCGGCTCGGTCTTGCCGCGGTGGAATCCGGCGCGGTCGGTGTCGATCATGAACGCGGTGATGCCGCGCGCACCCTTGTCGGCATCGGTCATCGCGAACAGCACGATGTACTTCGCCACCGGCCCCGAGGTGATCCAGCTCTTCTTGCCATTGATGACGTAGGTGCCGTCGGCCTGCCGGACCGCCTTGCAGCGCATCGCCGTGGCGTCGGAACCGGACTGTGGCTCCGTCAACGCGAAGGCGCCGATCTCGCGACCTTCGGCGATCGCGCGCACGTACAGCTGCTTCTGCGCCTCGGTTCCGAACTTCAGGATGCCGTTGCAGAACAGCGAATTGTTGACGGACACGATCGTGGAGTGCGCGGCGTCGCCGGCGGCGATCTCGACCATCGCCAACACATACGAAATCGGGTCCATGCCCGCCCCGCCGTACTCGGCCGGCACCTCGATGCCCATCAGGCCGTTTTCGCCGAGGGTACGGATGTTCTCCAGCGGGAACTCGCCGGTCTGGTCGTGGTGTTCGGCCGACGGCGCGATCTTTTCCTGGGCGATGCGGCGCGCCACATCCTGGATCATCAACTGCTCTTCGGTGAAACTGAAATCCACGTCACGTCCTCTGCCATCGATCAAGCGGCAATTGTAGCCCGCTGGCCCCCGCGGGCCCACCGCGCTTGATCCGCGGGCGCCTGTGGACCACAATCATCTCTAAATCCGGATAAAGAGATATTGATGGATCTGGAAGCCTGGTCGACCCGCCTCAAGACGTTTGCCGACGCGACCCGCGTGCGCCTGCTGGTGCTGCTCGAGCGGGAAGAGCTCACCGTCGCGGAACTCGCTTCGGTCACGGGGCTCGCGCAGCCACGGGTGTCCACGCATCTGGCCAAGCTCAAGGAAGCCGGTCTGGTCCGGGATCGGCGCGCGGGCGTCTCCGCGTATTACCGCTATGACGACGCGGCGCTCGATCCCACGCATCGCAACCTGTGGTCCGCGTTGCGCGATGGCAGCGACGATCCGCTGCTGCGGCAGGATGCCGAACGCCTGCCAGCCGTGCTCGCCACGCGGGCGAGCGAACAGAACTGGGCCGACAGCGTGGCGGGCGACATGGAGCGGCATTACTCGCCCGGGCGCACGTGGGAAGCACTTGCGCGCACCGCGCTGCCGCTGCTTAACCCGGGTGACGTGCTCGACATCGCGTCCGGCGACGGCGTGCTGGCCGAACTGCTGGCGCCGCATTCCCGACGTTACGTCTGCCTCGACGCCAGCCGCCGCGTGGTCAATGCCGCGACCGACCGTCTGAAGCCACTGGTGAACGTGGAGGTGCGCGAGGGCGACATGCATGCCCTGCCCTTCGACGCCGGCAGCTTCGACCTGGTGGTTCTGATGCATGCACTGACATACGCCGCGAAACCGGCCGTCGCAGTCGCGGAAGCCGCGCGCGTGCTGCGCCCGGGCGGCCGCCTGCTGCTGTCGAGCCTGGGCAAGCACGCCCATGCCACGGCGGTCGAACCCTTCGGTCACCTGAACCTCGGCTTCACCCGCAAGGAACTGCAGAAGTTCCTCGAGAAGGCCGGCCTCGCCGCCGAATCCGCAGCCACGGTCACCCGCGAACGCCGCCCACCCCACTTCGAAGTCATTTCGATCATCGGAAACAAGCCCTGATGGATACCCTCCCCTGGATCAACCCCGCCCGCGCCACCGCGCTGCTCGATGCGCTGGAGTCACGCATCCTCGTGCTCGATGGCGCGATGGGCACGATGATCCAGCAGCACGAGCTGGTTGAGGCCGATTACCGGGGCGAGCGTTTCGCCCAGGGCCATGACGCGCTGTTCGCCGCCGAAGGCCACGTGCACGGCGCCGGCTGCGGCTGCGAAGGGCACGACCAGCGCGGCAACAACGACCTGCTCACACTCACCCGTCCGGACATCATCCGCGACATCCATGCGCAATACCTAGTGGCGGGCGCGGACCTGATCGAGACCAACACCTTCAATTCCACGTCCGTGTCCCTGGCGGACTACCGCCTGCAGCATCTCGTGCGCGAGCTCAATCGCGAAGGCGCCCGGCTTGCGCGCGCAGCCTGCGACGACGCCGAAGCCGCCGATCCCTCGAAGCCGCGCTTCGTGGTGGGCGTGCTGGGCCCGACCAGCCGCACCGCCTCGCTGTCGCCCGACGTGAACCGCCCCGGTTTCCGCGCGATCACGTTCGATGAACTGCGCGATGCGTACCGCGAGGCGACCGAAGGCCTGATCGAAGGTGGCGCGGACGTGGTCATGGTGGAAACCGTGTTCGATACCCTCAACGCGAAAGCCGCGCTGTTCGCTATCGAGGAAACGTTCGAGGCCCATGGCGCGCGCCTGCCCGTCATGATCTCCGGCACGATCACCGATGCGTCGGGGCGCACGTTGTCCGGCCAGACGGCGGAAGCGTTCTGGTATTCGCTGCGCCACGTGGACCCGTTGGCCATCGGCCTGAACTGCGCGCTTGGCGCGAAGGAACTGCGCCAGCACGTGGATGCCCTCGCGCAGGTCGCGGATGCCTACATCACCACCCACCCGAACGCGGGCCTGCCGAACGCCTTCGGTGGCTACGATGAGACCCCGGAAGACATGGCGGTGGTCCTGGGCGAGTTCGCCCGTTCGGGCCTCGTGAACGTCGTGGGGGGGTGCTGCGGCACCACGCCCGCGCACATCCAGGCGATCGCGGTGGCGGTGGCCGGCGTGACGCCGCGGTCGCGGCCCGCGCTGGAGCAGGCGGCATGACCGTGCTCGCACGCCAGACCCGCCTGGCCGGGCTCGAGCCGCTGGTCGTCACCCCCGACCTGAATTTCATCAATGTCGGCGAGCGCACCAACGTCACCGGGTCCGCCCAGTTCAAGAAGCTGATCCTCGAAGGCCGTTACGACGAAGCCGTGGTGGTCGCGCGCCAGCAGGTGGAGAACGGCGCGCAGGTGATTGACATCAACATGGACGAAGGCCTGCTCGACTCCGTGCAGGCCATGCACACGTTCGTGAACCTCATCGCCGCCGAGCCCGACATCGCGCGCGTGCCGGTGATGGTGGATTCCTCGAAGTGGGAGGTGATCGAAGCCGGGCTCAAGTGCCTGCAGGGCAAGGGCATCGTCAATTCGATCTCGATGAAGGAAGGCGAGGACGCCTTCCTGGCCCATGCGCGCAAGGTGCGCCGTTACGGCGCCGCCGTGGTGGTGATGGCCTTCGACGAGGATGGCCAGGCCGACACCGTGGAACGCAAGGTCGGCATCTGCAGCCGTGCCCATGAACTGCTCACCACGAAGGTGGGCTTCCCGCCGGAAGACATCATTTTCGATCCCAACGTGTTCGCGATCGCCACCGGCATCGAGGAACACGACGACTATGCCGTCGCCTTCATCGAAGCGACCCGCGAGCTCAAGCGCCGGTTCCCGCTCAGCCACGTCTCCGGGGGCGTATCCAACGTCAGCTTCAGCTTCCGCGGCAACGAGCCGGTGCGCCAGGCCATCCACGTGGTGTTCCTGTACCACGCCATCAGGGCCGGCATGGACATGGGCATCGTCAACGCAGGCGCACTGCCGCTGTACGACGACCTGGACCCGGACCTGCGCGAGCGCGTGGAGGACGTGGTCCTCAACCGCCGCAGTGACTCCACCGAGCGCCTGCTCGAGATCGCGGACAGGTTCAAGGGGAAGAAGGGCGAAAAGAGGGTCGAAGACCTGCGCTGGCGCGAGGCACCGGTGTCCTCTCGGCTCTCGCATGCGCTGGTGCATGGCATCGATGCCTTCATCGAGGGCGACACCGAGGAGGCGCGCGTGCAGGCAAGCCGCCCGCTGGATGTGATCGAAGGCCCGTTGATGGACGGCATGAACGTGGTCGGCGACCTGTTCGGCGCCGGCAAGATGTTCCTGCCGCAGGTGGTGAAATCCGCCCGCGTGATGAAGAAGGCCGTGGCGCACCTGCTGCCGTATATCGAGGCGGAGAAGCTGCGCACCGGCGACGTCGGCAAGTCGAACGGCAAGATCGTGATGGCGACCGTCAAGGGCGACGTCCACGACATCGGCAAGAACATCGTCGGCGTGGTGCTCGCCTGCAACAATTTCGAGGTCATCGACCTGGGCGTGATGGTGCCTGCGCAGGCCATCCTCGATCGCGCGAAGGCCGAGAACGCGGACATCATCGGCCTGTCCGGGCTGATCACGCCGTCGCTCGAGGAAATGAGCCATGTGGCCCGCGAAATGCAGCGACAGGAGTTCACCGTGCCCTTGCTGATCGGCGGCGCGACCACCTCACGCGCGCACACCGCGCTGAAGATCGACCCGCACTACAAGGCGCCGACGATCTGGGTCAAGGACGCCTCGCGTGCCGTGAACGTGGCGCAGTCGCTGGTCTCGCCCGAGCGCCGCACTTCATTCGTCGCCGCCAACGAGAGCGATTACGCCGAGATCCGCCAGCGCCACCGCAACCGCGGCGACGCCAAGCGGCTGGTCCCGCTCGCGAAGGCGCGCGGCCAGAGATTCGACGGCGGCTGGGATGACTACACGCCGCCGACCCCGGCCAAGCCGGGCATCCACGTGTTCGACGACTACCCGCTCGACGAACTGGTGCCGCTGATCGACTGGACGCCGTTCTTCAATGCGTGGGAACTCGCCGGGCGGTATCCGGCCATCCTCACCGACGCCATCGTCGGCACCCAGGCCACCGACCTGTTCAACGATGCGCAGGCCATGCTGCGGAAGATCATCGCCGGCAAGTGGCTGCGCGCGAAGGGCGTGATCGGACTGTTTCCCGCGCATTCGGACGGCGATGACATCGTGGTCCAGGCGGCAAATGGCGCCGTCACGCTGCACCACCTGCGCCAGCAGGTCGACAAGCCCGTGGAACGCCCTGATTTCTGTCTCGCCGACTTCGTGGCTCCTGCCGGTTCCGGCAAGGCGGACTGGGTGGGCGCGTTCGCCTGCACCGCCGGCCTCGGCATCGAGGAGCACGTGGCCCGCTTCGAAGCCGACCACGACGACTACAACGCGATCCTGCTGAAGTCGCTCGCCGACCGCCTGGCCGAAACGCTCGCGGAACGGTTGCACCAGCGCGTCCGCAAGGAGTTCTGGGGATACGCGATGGACGAAGCCCTCGATGCCGACGCGCTGATCGACGAGCAGTACCGCGGCATCCGCCCCGCGCCCGGCTATCCGGCCTGCCCCGACCACAGCGAGAAAACCACGCTGTTCACGCTGCTGTCCGCCAGCGAGCACGCATCCATGGTGCTGACCGACCATTTCGCGATGCTGCCTGCCGCATCGGTGTCTGGCTGGTATTTCAGCCATCCACGCAGCCAGTATTTCGTGGTGGGTCGCGTGTCGAAGGAACAGGCGGATGACTACGCGCGCCGCAAGGGCGTCAGCCTCCAGCAGGCCGAGCGCTGGCTGGCCGCCAACCTCGACTACGACCCGGAATGAGCCTTACCAGACCAGGTCGTCGGGGACCTGGAATTTCGGATCGGCGTAGGGATCGTCCTGCGCCGGTGCATCCGGATCGATCCTGAGCGCGACGGACGGCGCGAACGCGGCCTCCGCGGCGGCCAGCGTCTCCACGTCGACCAGCAGGTAGCGGCCGTCCTGCTGCACCACGCCCAGCGCGCCTGCATTGAGCGCCTTCAGTTGCTCCGCGTTGACATGGATGCGCTTGATCTTGCCGCCATACTCGAAATGGCGGGCGATGTCTGCCGCGGCATCGTTCAGCGCCTTGCCCTGCAGCAGCTCCGCCAGCCGTGCACGCGCCTCGCGCCGCAGCCGTGCCTGCTCCTGCTTCTCGCGCTCGGTCGCGATGCGCTCGTCCTTTTCCTGCTGGGCGCGCAACGCGTAGGCCTTGCCGAGGTCGAATTCGCCGGACACCTTGCCTCGCGGCTTGCCCGTGCCTGGTTTGCCTGTGCCAGGTTTGCCTGCAGCATGCTTGCCTGCGGGTTTGCCCGCGCGCTGCGGCGCGCGGTCCGCCCTGGGCTTCTCGGGTTTCGGGGCTGGCTTGAAACCCAGGCCCAGCAACTGGTCACGCAGTGAATCAACCATCGTCGTTACCGATCAGTAATGGGGCGGTGGCGGCTCTTCCGCCGCATCCACCGCCACGCCCGCGCCACGCGCGGATTTCAGTTCCTCGACCACGCGCCGCAGCATCTCCGACTGCCGGGCGATGTCTGCCCGCGCCGCCGCCAGCGCGTCGCTGACGTCGGTGAGCGCCTGCTCCTGGAAGGTCAAGCGCATTTCGAGCTCGTCGATGCGGGGATCGTTCATGGGCCGGGCGCCACGGATCGGCCACGGCCGATGCCCCAGTACGCCAACCCGTGCTGTTCCACGTCCGCCGGTTCGTACAGGTTGCGACCATCGAAGATCACGCGATCACGCAGGCGCTCCGCCAGCAGGTCGAAATCCGGATTGCGGAACTGCTTCCACTCGGTGATCACGACCAGCGCGTCGACGCCGTCCACCAGCGTGTCCGCGCGCAGGTCGCACAGCGTCAGGTCGTCGCGATCGCCGAAGATGCGATGCGCTTCCTCGCGCGCCTCCGGATCGTAGGCACGGACGTTCGCGCCCGCGTCCCACAGCTGTGCCAGCAGGCGTCGGCTCGAGGCTTCGCGCATGTCGTCCGTGTTGGGCTTGAACGCCAGGCCCCACAGGGCGATGGTCTTGCCGCGCAACGCCGCAGCGCCACCGTAGTGGCGCTCCATCAATTCGAACAGGTGGCCCTTCTGCTTTTCATTCACCGCCTCGACCGCGTTGAGCAGCTGCGATTCGTAGTGGTATTGGGCCGCCGTCTTCGCCAAGGCCTGCACATCCTTCGGAAAGCAGGATCCGCCATAACCGGCGCCCGGGTAGATGAAGTGCCAACCGATGCGCGGATCGGAACCGATGCCCTTGCGCACATGCTCGATGTCCGCCCCGACGCGTTCGGCGATGTTGGCCATTTCGTTCATGAAACTGATCTTGGTCGCCAGCATCGCGTTGGCGGCGTACTTGGTCAGCTCCGCCGAACGCACGTCCATCGTCACCATGCGATCGTGGTTGCGGTTGAACGGCGCGTACAACCTGCGCATCGCCGCGATCGCGCTGTCGCTGGAAGAACCAATCACGATGCGGTCAGGGCGCATGCAGTCCTCGACCGCCGCACCTTCCTTGAGGAACTCGGGATTGGACACGACATCGAATCCCAGTTCGACGCCGCGCGCCTTCAACTCTTCCGAGATCGCCGCAACCACCTTGTCGGCGGTCCCCACCGGGACGGTGGACTTGTCGACCACCACGAGGGGCTTGTCCATGTGCTTGCCGATGGTGCGCGCCACGGCGAGAACGTACTTGAGGTCCGCGCTGCCGTCCTCGTCCGGAGGCGTGCCCACCGCGATGAACACCGTTTCCGCGCCCGCGATCGCAGCGGTTGCATCCGTGGTGAAACGCAGGCGCCCGGCGGCATGGTTGGCCTTGACCATCGGCTCCAGGCCGGGCTCGTAGATCGGGATGACCCCGTTGTTCAGGCCATCGATCTTGCCCGCGTCGACATCGACGCAGGTGACCGCGTGGCCGACTTCGGCCAGGCAGGTTCCGGTGACAAGACCGACGTAACCGGTGCCGAAAATCGCGACGCGCATGCAGTTCCCCTCATCCTACCGATGCCTGCACCGCCACCCGGCGATGCAGGCACGTCATCGCTTACTTGCCGGCCGGCGCCTGGCCACCCTGCGGGGCCTTCTCGATGGCCATCAACTCCACCTCGAACACCAGGGTGGAATTCGGCGGGATCGGGCCACCCGGGGTACCCTGCTCGCCGTAGGCCAGCTTGGCCGGGATCCAGAACTTGTACTTGCTGCCGACGGTCATCAGCTGCACGCCTTCGGCCCAACCGGGGATCACGCGACCGACCGGCATTTCCGCGGGCTCGCCGCCATGCGCGTCGGTGCTGTCGAACTCCTTGCCGTCGAGCAGGGTGCCCTTGTACTTGACCTTCACCACGTCGCTGGTCTTGGGATGCGGACCGGTGCCTTCGGTGATGACCTGGTACTGCAGGCCCGATGCCGTGGTCTTCACGTCGGGCTTCTTGCCGTTCTCGGCGAGGAACTTCTCGCCTTCGTCGGCGTTCTTCTTCTGCGCCGCCAGCATGTCGGCGATCTGCTTCGCCTGCATGCGCTGGCCAAAGGCTTCACGCACGGTGGCGGCCTGCTTGTCGTCCATCAGCGGCTTGCCGCCTTCGAAGCTGGTCTTGATCGCCTTCATCATCACGTCAAGGTCGACCTGGTCCTTGGCCGGCTCCAGCGTCTTGGCCATGTCCATGCCAATCATGTAGCTGACCTGGTCCTTGTCGGTGGGCAGGCCTGCAATCTGCTGCGTGGGCTTGTCCGTGCCGGCTTCGGTCTTCGCGGCATCGGACTTGGCGTCGGTGGCGGGCTTGTTGCAGGCGGCAAGCGCAACGCAGGCAGCTGCCACCGCGGCGAGCGGCATCAGGGGGGAACGGATCGACATCTGGGAAAACTCCTCTATCACCGCATCACGGCGGACGTATGGTGGGGCCCTGCGGGCACCCGGGTACTCTAGCGGTTCAGCCCGAGTAGTTGGACATCGAACACCAGGGTGGCGTTGGGCGGAATGGTCGGGGGCGATCCCTTTTCGCCATAGGCCAGCGCGGCCGGGATCCAGAAGCGGTATTTCGCACCCACCGGCATCAGCTGCAGGCCTTCGGTCCAGCCCGGGATCACCCGATTGAGGGGGAACACCGCCGGCGATCCCTTCGAGGCATCGAACACGGTGCCGTCCAGCAGGCGGCCTTCGTAATTCACCCGCACGGTGCTCACGGGCAACGGATGTTCACCGGCGCCGTCGGCCATCACCTTGTACTGCAGGCCGGTGCGCGTGGTCACCACGCCGGGTTGCAGCTTGTTCTTCGCGAGGAAATCCTGGCCGGCCTTGAGGTTGGCTTCGCCCTTCTGCACGTCGCGTGCGCGGTTGCGTGCGATGTAGTCACTGCGCACGGCCGCGAACTGCGCGTCGTCGAGCAGCGGCGTGCCCTTGTCCAGCACCACGCGGATGCCGCGCATCACCGTCGCGGGATCGACATCGCCTTTCATCGCCGCGAGGGAACGTCCCACGTCAGCGCCCACCAGCCAGGCCATCTTCTGGCGCGTGACCGTCTTGGGCAGCGCCGGCAACGCGGCGCCAGCGGTACGCGCCTTCTGGCGCTCCATCAGCGCGCTGGCGACCGGCTGGGCATCCGCCTCCGCGATCAGCGGCTTGCCGCCATCCATCGCGTTGCGGATCGCCTTGTCCAGTGCGGCGGGATCCAGGTCCGGTCCCACGCCCACCAGCGAACGCCCCACGTCCATCCCCACCATGTAGCTGGTGCGATCGCGTTCGCCATCGAGCGGTTTGTCGGCGGCCATCGCGGCCGGGGCAAGCAGGGTCAGGACTATGGCCAGTGCAATGGCCGGGACGCGTGGCATCGGGGACGGTTCCGGTTGAAGGTTGGGGTAGTCGGTCATTGTTGCCGAACGCACCATGGGACTGCGAGCCCCCGGGTCAACGGGTCATGCGGTGTTCATTGCCTTTTTTGACCTGGTGCAACGAAAACACCCGCTTGCGCGGGTGTCTGGAAAAACTGGCGTCCCCACGGGGATTCGAACCCCGGTCGCTACCGTGAAAGGGTAATGTCCTAGGCCTCTAGACGATGGGGACGCTGTGAAGCGGATGCTTCCGCGGGCCTGTCGCGGATGCCGATCTTGGTGGAGCCAGGCGGGATCGAACCGCCGACCTCCTGCATGCCATGCAGGCGCTCTCCCAGCTGAGCTATGGCCCCATAGTGGGAGCGCGAAAGTTTAGGGATACCGTCAGCAGGCGTCAAGCACTTTCCGCGCGCCCAGGTGTTCCTGCGAATTCCGGGAGGCCGATGCCGGCTCCAGCGTGGCCACGCCATGCGCGCGCACGGCCAGATGGTCGAGCCATTTGCCGAGGAAAATGTTCATGCGCAGGCGGTGGTTGACCAGCGTGGCAGGCGGCGGAAACAGCCCGATGGCGTCGTGCCAGTTGCGCCCCGCGTTGCAGTGCGTGGCTTCCGCCTGGAGGGCGTCGCGGTACAGGCGTACGAACGCGGAGGGATCCGAGGTCTCGCCATCCCGCCCACTGCCCTGCAGGTAGGCCAGGCGCAGCTCCGTGGTGTAGCGATGCTGCTCAAGCACGTCGACGCAAAGCACCAGCCCGTCGTCGCCTTTTGACAGGTAGCGCCCAGCCTGCAGCCGATGCGGCGCGAACAGGCGATCCAGCTTGGCGTGGTTCTCGGCGTACAGGCCCATCAGCCAGCCGAAGCGGCTGAGCGTGGGTACGGTGCGCTGGCGGACACGGGCCTGGGGCATGGATCGATCCTACACGCCAACCCCGGTTTGGTCGCGTCAGTACATCTCGCGGTTGATGCCCAGCGATTCCAGCACGCGGCTCGCGATCTCCTCGATCGACGCGTGCGTGGTCGACAGCACCGGGATGCCCTCCGTGCTGAAGATCACGTCGGCCTGGGCGACCTCGCGCTTGCAGGTATCCAGCCGGGCGTAGCCCGAACCGGGCCGGCGCTCCTCGCGGATCTCGTGCAGGCGTTCCGGGTCGATGGTGAGGCCGAAGATCTTCGACTTGAAGGCCCGCAGCTTCGGCGGCAACCGGTCCCGGTCGAGGTCATCCTCGGTCAAGGGATAGTTGGCCGCGCGCACGCCGTGGTGCAGCGCCAGGTACACGCAGGTGGGGGTCTTGCCGGCACGCGACACACCCACGAGGATCAGGTCGGCATCGGCGTAGTCCAGACGCATGCCGTCGTCATGCGTCAGCGCGTAGTTCATGGCGTTGATGCGGCGGTGGTACTGGTCGAAATCGACGATGCCATGCGCCTTGCCGACGCGGGGCTGCCGCTGGCGACCCAGCTCCTGCTCCAGCGGCGCGAT
>Ga0208892_1000039_pt1 | contig 11657 bp, 7 predicted proteins | sample SoimicmetaGmgHAC_FD_188336 | JGI IMG/M metagenome (GOLD analysis project Ga0208892, IMG submission 188336) | Soil and rhizosphere microbial communities from Laval, Canada - mgHAC (SPAdes) (version 2) | ecosystem: Environmental > Terrestrial > Deep subsurface > Rock core/Sediment | place: Laval... | reverse complement strand
CGGGCGCAGGCTGGTGGTACCGGAAGCCAACGGCGAGGAAGCCGCGCTGGCCCGCGAATCGCGCACGCACACCGCACGCACCCTGTCGGAGGTCTGCGCGATGCTGCAGGACCGGCGCGCATGGACACCGGCGTTGGCCGGACAACGCGACGACTCCGTCGATCTTCCCGACCTTGCCGACGTGCGCGGCCAGGCGCAGGCGCGGCGTGCCCTGGAGATCGCAGCGGCGGGTGGGCACCATCTCCTGCTGACCGGTTCTCCAGGGTGTGGAAAGAGTCTGCTGGCCGCGCGGCTGCCCGGCCTGCTGCCCCCGATGGACGAGAAGGACGCGCTTGAAACCGCCACGCTGGCTTCGATCAGTGGGCACGGCGCGATGCTGCGCGCGTGGCAACGGCGGCCGTTCCGCAGCCCGCATCATTCGTCGAGCGCGGTGGCGCTGGTGGGCGGTGGCAGCGAGCCACGCCCGGGCGAGATCTCGCTGGCGCACAACGGCGTGCTGTTCCTGGACGAGTTCACCGAGTGGAACCGCCAGGCCATCGAGTCGTTGCGCGAACCGCTGGAGACCGGCCGCATCCACCTCGCGCGTGCGGCACGCCGCATCGACTATCCAGCGCGCTTCCAGCTGGTGGCCGCCATGAATCCATGCCCCTGCGGTTGGGCGGGCGATCCATCGGGCCGCTGTGAATGCCTGCCCGATGTGATCCGCCGCTATCGCGGCAAGGTCACCGGGCCGATCCTCGACCGCATCGACCTGCACGTGCAGGTGCCGCGCCTGCCCGCCGCCGACCTGCGCCCGGATGCACCACCCGGCGAAGCCACCTCCACGGTGCGCGCACGCGTGATCGCCGCACGCGAGCGCCAGCACAAGCGAGCCGGCACCTGCAACGCCCGCCTCGACCCCGCGGTCCTCGCCCGTGACTGCCGCCTGCATGCCACCGACCAGGCCCTGCTGGAAACCGCGGCGGACCGATTGCAGCTTTCGGCGCGTGCGGTGCATCGCGTCCTGCGCGTGGCCCGCACCATTGCTGACCTTGAAGGTGCTGCCGCGATCGCCACGGCCCACCTCGCGGAAGCGCTGGCCTACAGAGCGACCCCCGCCTGACCGCAAACAAAAGTCTTCGGATACGGTTGTTACCATGCCTCCACGACCCGGAGGCTGCGTGGAACAGCTGCACCACATCGACCTGCAGTTGCTGGGCTATGCCCTGCTGGTGCTGGCGGGCATCGCTTCGTCGTTGCTCGCGCGCCGGTTCGGTGCGCCGTTGCTGCTGGTCTTCCTCATCGTCGGCATGCTACTGGGCGTGGATGGCCCGGGCGGCATCCGCTACGACGACACGCGTTTCACCTTCCAGATCGGCTCCGTCGCGCTGTGCGTGATCCTGTTCGATGGCGGCCTGCGCACGCGGGCGGCGGCGGTGCGCGGCGCGGTGGCGCCGGCAGTCGTGCTGGCCACGATCGGCGTGGTGCTGACCGCAGGCCTGACCGCATTGGCAGCGCAATGGTTCCTGCACCTCGATGGATTGCAATCGCTGCTGCTCGGCACCGTGCTGGCCTCCACCGACGCCGCGGCCGTGTTCTTCCTGGTGCGCGCCGGCGGCCTGCATCTGGAACGGCGTACCGGCAGCACGCTGGAAATGGAATCCGGCGCGAATGATCCGGTGGCCGTGTTCCTGGCCATTGCCCTCACCGGCTGGCTGGCGGCGGGCGAAGGCGGCAATGCCATCGTGCTGGCCACGCGCATCGCCTGGGCGATGGTGGTTGGCATCGGGCTGGGTTATCTCGGCGGTCGTGCGCTCGTCGCGTCGCTCAACCGTTATTCCTTCCCGTCGGGGTTGCATCCGTGGCTGGCGATGGCGGGTGCGATCAGCCTGTTCGCGCTGACCAACCTCATCGGCGGCAGCGGCTACCTCGCGGTCTACCTGGCCGGCGTGGTGGTGGCGAACCGCCCGGTGCGCGCACGGGCCGACGTGCTGGCCGTGCAGGATGCTGCCACCTGGTTCGCCCAGCTGGTGATGTTCCTGCTGCTGGGCCTGCTGGCCACGCCAAGCAAGCTCATGGGCGTGGCAGTGCCTGCGTTGGCCGTGGCCGCGTTCCTGATGTTCGTGGCGCGACCGGTCGCGGTACTGGCCTGCCTGCTGCCGTTCCGTTTCCGCGCGGGCGAAATTGGCTTCATCGCGTGGGTGGGTCTGCGCGGCGCGGTCGGCATCTTCCTCGCGTCGATCCCGCTGCTCGCGCGCCTGCCGGGGGCGTCGCTGTATTTCAACGTCGCGTTCGTGGTGGTGCTCACGTCGCTGATCGTGCAGGGATGGACGCTTGGTCGCGCGGCGCACCTGTTCGGCGTGGCGGTGCCGCGACGCGACCCGGATACACGTCGCGTGCAGCTCGACCTGCCGGGCCAGCTCGACTTCGAACTCCTGGGGTATCGCGTGCCGCGGGGCTCGGTCGCGCTGGACAACGCCCCCTGGCCGCTCAACGTGCGGCTGGCGTTAGTGGTGCGCGAAGGCCGCATCCTCACCGCGGATGAGGCCGGGCCGCTGCAGGCGAACGATTACGCGTACATGCTCGCGCCCACCGCCACCTCGCGCCGGCTGGACTGGATGTTCGCGGGCGAGGACACCGGCAGCACGCGGCGGCGCCCGGGCTTCGGCGATTTCCTGCTGCCCGGCGACATCGCGCTCGGCACGCTGGCCGAGTTCTACGACCTCAACCTGCCCAAGCGGTTCGCGCGCCACACGGCGGCGCGCCTGTTCGACGAGCGCTTCGACGACCAGCCGCAGGTGGGTGACCACGTCGCGATCGGCCGTGCGCTGCTCACCGTGCATCGCCTGCACGACGATCGCGTGGCGGAGGTGGGCCTGCGCTTCGTGCCCCTGGGCCAACGCCTGCTCAGCGGGACCACACCCGACGATTAGGGTCGAATTCGGACACCGTCATCGCCTCCGCGCGCAGTCCGAACCCGACCACGGCCAACGGGCTTTCCGCGTAGCCGACGAGCCCGAATGCGCGTTCAATGTCGATTTCGTTGATCGCCGAGGTCACGAACGGACCCAACCCCGCTTGCGTGGCGCACAACTGCAACGTCTGCGAGAGATGGCCCACGTCCAGCACGCACACGCGGTAGGCCTTGGCGTGGTTGCGGTACTTCCAGAAATTGCGGTGGAAGCGCGGCGCCAGCGCGCACAGGACCGGCGCGTCCGCGAACCAGTCCTGCCCGGCCACCGCGATCCGTGCGAATGCGCGCAACTCCTCCGCGCTCCACGCGCGTGACGTGCCATCGCCCAGCGCCGTGGTTGCGGCGTCACCCCGCTGCGGCGGCGCGATGCCCGGCACCACCGGTTCCAGCGCATGGCCGTCGATGCGGTAGCGGTACAGACCCGGCGTGATGCCCTCCACGCGCTGCACGATGAGCCAGCACTCGGTCGGATGCAGCGCGCCCCCCGACGGGCTGGTGCGCTTGATGACGTCGAATCCCTCCGCAGGATGGCCGAGGCCGCGCGCACCGAACACGCGCGCCATCAGCTGCGAGAACACGTCCAATGGCACGGCGGCCGCAGTGTCGTAGTTGCGGCAGGTGGCACGGCTGTCCAGCAACGCATCGAACGCATCGTGGCCGGGTTTTGGAAGTGCCAGGGCCGCGTTGCCTGCCGGGGATCGGAAGTGCGGTGGCGGCGCGCCATGTTTGTGCAACAGCCCTTCGTTGTCGCCGAGTCCGGCTGCCGCGGATTCCCGTGGACCGTCCACGCCTTCCCAGCGGGCCGCAATATGCGCAAGCGCCGCCGGAGGATGCCAGCCATGATTGCGGACGTCGGCGTCGGCCGGGCTTTCCAGGTCGCCCCCTCGCGACACCAGCAACCCCAGCGCAAGCAAGGCCTCGACCGCGTCGTCCCCCACGCGCTCGGCCAGCGCATCGCGCTCTATCCAATCCACCGGCCCGACCTCACCCAGCGCCGGCATGTACTGCGCGCCGACCTCCACGGGTACCGGCAGGTGCGGCGCATGCGCGAACCAGGCCATCCGACTGACCACGCCACTGCCGCCCGCCAGTAGATCCCCGAGCTCGAACCGGGCCACTTCCCTCGGCTCCAGCCATGCCACGCCACACCGCCTGACCTGCATCCCCATGCCTCCGTCCACGCCGCGCACGATGGTATCGTCCTGGTACCACAGTGGAGGGACTGCCCATGGACAAGAAGGACGGATTCGCGCCGGCGCTGCATCCGCAACTCGTGCAGAAATTGCTTGACCACCTCGAAAGCGACGACGCGTTCCGCGCCCGCTTCCACAAGTCGCCCGAGTCCGCGCTGCGCGAACTCGGCTATGTGGATCCGTGGAGCTGCATGACGCTTGCCAGCGGTGCCTCGCTGGCGTCGAAGGAGCAGATCAAAGCGCAGCGAGTCAAGCTGGCGGCCAGCCTCACCGGCGTGCAGCAGATGGAATGCGCACTCTCGGATCAGCTCGGCATCTGATCTTCACGTTCGGAGTCGCCCGGAGGCCCGGGCGGCTCAATGCGCCGTGGCATCAAGTGGTGCCGCGTTGAAGAATCGCAGCACGTCAGTCGTTGTGCTTTCCGCGAACCGGCGACCGCGATGGCTGGAAAACCAGTGTTCTTGCGACGCTGCAACCGCGCCATCACCGGCAGCCAACGCCGCGCGGCGCAAGGCCCAGTGGACGCAAACCAATGCAGAGTCCTGCGCGGCCAGTGGCGCCAGGCGTGCCATCGCCGCGCGTGGATTGCCTGACAGGCGCTCCTGCTCCGCCAGCACCACTTGTCGCAGCTGTACGAGCGTCGGGAAATCGCGTACCTGCTGGCTATCGCGGGTCGCTGCCAATGCCGCGTCCACCCCGCGTGCATCACCACGCCGGGCCGCCAGCAATCCCGCGTACAGTCGAAGCTCGGCGGACGCCGGTGGATAGATGGCATCCACCGCGCGCGCATTCGTCCGCACAGAGTCCAGCAGTTCATCCAGGCGCCGTGGCGCGTCCTTACCTTGGCCTGTCAGGGTTGCGACCGTCGCGAGCGCTGCACGTGCCCGCAGCATTCCCAGAACGTCCCCGGCCTTTTCGGAGCCCTGAACCCAGGCCTTTGCATCGGCATCGGCCGTCACCCATTGGCCGCGATCGATCCATGTCGTCACGGCGGTTTCGCCCTTCCAGCCTGCGCGGCCACCGGCGCTTGCAAAAAACACCTTGTCGGCGTCCGCATGGCGTCCAAGCGCGTCGAAGGCGCGCGCATAGTATTCGCCTGCCCCCGAAAAACCATACTCGTTCGATTTCCGGAATGTATCCAGGGCTTGCGGAATCCGCTCCTGCCCGAGCTGGGTGATGGCTAGGCCGTACGTGCGCGACCCCTTGCTTGGGAAAGCGGGCTCCAGAGACCATCGGAACAGTTTCTCGGCAAGTGCGAACTCATTGAGTTGATGCCACGTGTTGGTGGCCAGCCGACCGATGACCTGGTCATCGTCGGGATACAGCGCGAGGTACTGCTTGGCTGCATGGAAGTACGCCGCCGGCGTGGTTCCCTGCTGCAACATCAGTTGCACCCGCAGTGTTTCGTGCTGGGTCAGCCGATTCGGGATTGCCAGCGCCTTGCGCCACTCATCCAGCGCGTTTCCTGGCTCCCCGATCGATGCAAGGAATCGCGCCAGATCTGCATGGGCCAACGCGAATTGCGGGTCCAGCGCAAGGGCGCGGCGATAGAGGGACACCGTAGAGTCCCGATCACGCGTGGTGTAGGTCAGGTTGCGTGCGAGCGCATATGCCTTCAGCGCCTCCAGGTTCGGGGTGCCCGCGTCCGGCAACGGCAGCGCGCTCTTCTGCACGGACTGCAAGGCCTCGCCAAGCTGCTCGCGCAGGTGCTCGTTGACCTTGTCGACGGACGCCAGCGCCGACCCGATGCCCTTGCCGTCCTGCGACAAGGCATACACCGTGGTCTGCGTGCGCGGGTCCACCACTTCAAGGCTGACCCGCAGGTGCCCGCCCACTTCCGCCACCGTCGGCAGCACCAGCGCACGAGCGCCATCGCGCTGCGCGATTTCCGACCCGATGTCGCGATCCACCTTGGTCCCGTCCGGACGCTGCATGCGCTGCAGCGTCTCGCGAACCTTCAGGTCGGACACCACGTTGACATAGCGCGACTGTTCCAGGCTGATGCGGAACGCCTGTTCCAGCGCATCGTCGAGCCGCGCGTCGCCGGTGAGGTTGCGCAGGTCGCCCACGACCACCCAGTCGCGCTCGGAAAATGCGATCGCCGGGGTGGACTTCGTGGCAAACCACGACCCCACGCCGATGACCGCCAGCAGCATCGCTTCCGCCGCCAACGAGGCCGGCCGGCGCCAGAACGGCACGTCGCGCCAGGCCTTGGGCGTGTTGTTGGGTGGGCGCAGCGGGGCGAAGCTGGGCTCGCCCACCTCGAACACTTCCTGCGGCACCGGCACGCCCTTGAACACCCAGCGACCGTAGGATTTCCACAGCAGTTGCTCACCTCGCGCGCCCAGTTCACTCGCCGCGCGATGTGCCAGCGGCTCCGCCACCGCGGACATCAGGATCTGCCCTGGACGCGCCAGCTGCATGAGTCGCGCGGCCATCGGTTTGGCCAGGCCTTCCACCTCCAGCGGCTTTGCCCCCAGCTGCACGGCTTCATCGCTGTTGTGCCAGGTCAACACCTCGCCCACGTTCAAGCCGGCGCGCGCGCGCAGCGCGATGCGCCGCGTCGCGCCGAGGCGGTGCAGGCCCCGCATGTAATCCAGTGCGAAGCCGAGGCCATCGATCGCGCGCTCGAACAGCAGCAGGAGCCCGTCGGAGCGGTCGATCAGGCGCGCGCGCCAGTGCTGCTGCAGCTCAAGGACCAACGCGTCGTGCGCCTGGAACAGGTCGGCTGCGGGCCCGTCGCCGAGCAGGTGGACGATCTCGGTGGAGTCGCAGATGTCGGTGAACAGCAGGGTGCGCAGCTGGGGCGTGCCTCGACCCGAAGGGGGCGGGTTCACGTCGGTGGCCACCGCGTCCGCCATCGGCTTCGCCTTACGCGGCGCGCTCCTCGGCGTGGTGCCAATGCACGCGGCCGCCGCCTTCGCGCTTGGCCCGGTACAGCGCCGCGTCGGCGCTGGTGTACCACGCGTGCCAGTCGCGATCGGCTCCCATCCACGTGCCGCCAAGGCTGAGCGTGCAGATGGCGGGCGGTGCCGACTGCATGTCGAGCAGCGTGCGCGCGGTGCCCAGGACGAACGCGGCGACGCGCTCGAGTTCGGACTGGTCCTCTGCACGCACGATCAGGGCGAACTCGTCCCCGCCGAGGCGACAGGCGCAGCCGTCGACCCCCGCCACCGACTCGAGGATGTTGGCGACGTTCTGCAGCACGCGGTCGCCCGCCATGTGCCCGAAGCGGTCGTTGACGACCTTGAACTCGTCGCAATCAACGAGCAGCAGCGCATGGCCCGCCAGCGTGTCGGTGCGCAACAGGCGTTCCACGAACTCCTGGCAGCCGCGCCGGTTGCACAACCCGGTGAGTTCGTCCTTGCGCGTGAGCGCCTCGGTCTGCGTGAGCTCCTGCATCGTCGACCGCAACTTGTCCAGGGTTTCCTGGATTTCCTCGTTGCGGCGGCGCAGCCGGCGCGTGAGCGATTGTTCGTTGTGCACGATGCGCACGATGGCGCGATGCAGGAATTGCGCCACCAGGCGAGGGTCGCGCTCGAGCAACGTCCCGAGTGACTCCACGTCGAGTTCATGGAGCGCGCAGTCCTCGAGCACGATCGCGCTCGCGCTGCGGGCATGGGTCCCGATGAGCAGCCCCAGCTCGCCGAAGAATTCACCGGGTCCCAGCTCGCGCCCCTGCAGTCCGTCGCCGAAGTCCAGGGCCACGCGGCCGGACTGGACCACGTACATGGTGTGCCCGGTATCGCCCCGCTGGAACAACGCGTGGCCCTTCGGGTGGTTCACCGCCCGGCCTACCGCCGCGAACAGCGCCGCTTCGGCCTCGCCCAGGGACGCGGTGACGGCCGTGTCCGGCTGCACCTGCAGCAACACGGAAACATCCTGGGCACCTCGCCTGTCCCTCATCCGGATACCCCCGTCCCGGGCCGCTGGATCGATCCGCCGAGCATAGCACCGTGACGGCAGTCCCATCCCGGGGCCTGTCAATGGATGTCGTTGGTCGCTCTCGGGTTTATCGCCTCCGGGCCGCAACTTCTAGAGGCGAAACCGATGTTGCGCCCGGCGCGCGACATCCACGATACGAATAATTCGGATCAGCCCTGCCCCTCCGCGGGAAGTGAGACCGTCACCAGCAGCCGGGTCCCCGCGGCGCCCGAGTCGAAACGGTACTTGCCGCCGAACGACAGCACCCGGTCGATGATGCCGACCAGCCCCACCCCTCCGGTTGGCCGGTCCGCCTCGAACCCCCGCCCGTCGTCCGCGCACACCACCACCACGTTCAGGCGATCGCGCCACGGGCGGAGGCGCAATTGGACGTGGAAGTCGCGGGCCTGCGCATGCCGCACCGTATTCGTCGCGGCTTCCTGGACGATCCGGTAGAGCATGGTCTGGGCATCGTTGTCCAGGCGGTCGAGCAGGCCAGGGTCGCCGTTGACCTCGATGCTGTAGCCGAGCCCCGCCGACTCCACGAACTCGCGCACCCCGCCTTCGCCCAGCGCGCGCGCCAAGCCGAACTCATCCAGCCCCGCCGGGCGCAAGTTGGCCATCAGGCGCGACACCGAGGTGCGCATGTGCGCGACGAGCTCCCGGACCGGTGCCAGGGCGGCCGGGTCGGCGGCGGAGTTCTCGATCAACTTGACGCGGACCTGCAGCGCGGTGAGGTCCTGGCCGAGTTCGTCATGCAGGTCCGAGGTGATGCGGCGACGCAGGTCTTCCGAAAGGGTGAGGTTGCGGCGCGACGTATCCCGCAGCTCTCCCGCGAGGGCATTCAAGCGACGGTTGCTGTCCTGCAGCTCCGCGTTGCGCCGGTCCATCGCGCGCTGGTTGTCCCGCAACGCGTCGATCGCCGCGCCGAGGATCAGCAACGTGCTGCCGACCGTGGCGACCAGCAACTGGCTTTCCACCGTGGCCTTGACGTTGCCGTTGTGCACGCCGCTGGCGACCATGAGGATGCTGATCGCGCTGAGTGCGAGGGCCGCGCCTCGCCACCCGCTCCGGAAGGCCATGTAGCTGGCCGGGATCACGCACAGGCCGGTCGCGAGGAAGTACGTACGGTAGTCGGTGGCCCCGGCCAGGAGGATGGCGATGCCGCCAAGGACGGGCAGCATCACCGCTGGAAGGTCGACCATCCATGCGCGGCGGTCCGTATCGCGCGGTCGCTGCCGCACGACCATCAGCGCGATCGGTACGAGGATCAGCATCCCGATGTAATCGCCCAGCGTCATCGTCAGCCAGAGCCGGGCCATCGGCATGCCCGCGACGTCTGTCATGCCCTTGGCATCGCGGAACGGCCACACCACGTGCGCAACGGTCTCCCCGGCGGCCGAAAGCAGCATCGCGCCGAGCAGCCACGCCACGTCCGTCGGTCCGGTGATCCGCAGCGGCCGCCGATGGCGCAGCAACCACGGGCCCAGCGCGGCACCCAGGAAGAAGCAGAGGAACCATCCCAACCCGCGGTAGCCCTGCCGCCATCCCGCCGGGTCCAGCGCCATGGCGAAGACCTCGTTCGACAACGACAGTGGAAGCCACCAGCGCGGCTTCACGAACGCGAACACGGCAAAGCGCAGTCCAGCCGGGGGATGCCAGAACAGGTCCGCCGCGAGGAAGGCCAGCCAGTGGGCCACGGGATAGGCCGGAAACAGCAAGGCCCGCAGGTAACGTCGCATTTGGGGATGATAGCGACGCTTCCGCCGAGCCGTGCCGGCACGAAAAATTCCAGCACGTTGCGCGCCCGCTGGCCGTATCCTCGCCGCATGACACGGATCATCATGGCCGACGACCATGCCATCGTCCGCGCGGGCTTTCGCGCGCTGCTCGACCAGGCGGGCGACTACCAGGTCCTTGCCGAGTGCGGCAGCGTCGACGAAGCGCGCGAGGCGCTCGCCCGCCACGCACCGGATGTGCTGGTGCTCGACATTTCCCTGCCCGGCGGCGGGCTGGGCCTGGTGCCCGAGGTCCGGAGCGGCCATCCGGGGACGGCCATCCTCATCCTCAGCATGCATTCGGGGGAACCCTACGTGTCGGAGGCGTTGCGGCTCGGCGTGAACGGGTATGTCAGCAAGGGCTCGGCCGCCGACGAACTGCTGCTCGCCCTGGACGCCATCGGCGCCGGGGAGCGCTACCTGAGCAGCGATCTGCGCGACGAGCGGAACGACCCGGAGCTGGCGATGCTCAGTCGCCGCGAGCGAGAGGTGTTCCTGCAGCTCGCGGAAGGCAGGACTCCCAAGCAGGCCGCGCACCACCTCGGCATCAGCGACAAGACGGTGTATCTGCATCGCGACCGCATCCGCCGCAAGATGGGGGTGCAGAACGACCTGCAACTCCACCAGCTCGCGCTGGCGCGAGGGTTGTTGTCCCCGGCACCCTGATCACGCCGCCACGCGCTCCCCCTGGAACTGCTCCTCCTCCGTGCTGCCTTTCAGCGCGACCGTGGACGACTTGCCGTTCTGGATCGTCTGGGTCACCGCATCGAAATAGCCCGTGCCCACCTCGCGCTGGTGCCTGACCGCGGTGAAGCCGCGCTCGGCGGCGGCGAACTCCGCCTCCTGCAACTCCACGAAGGCGCTCATCTGCCGGCGCGCGTAGCCGTGGGCGAGGTTGAACATGCCGTAGTTGAGGCTATGGAACCCGGCAAGGGTGATGAACTGGAACTTGTAGCCCATCGCCGCGAGTTCATTCTGGAACCTGGCAATCGTGGCGTCGTCGAGGTTCTTCTTCCAGTTGAAGCTGGGCGAGCAGTTGTACGCCAGCAGCTTGCCCGGGTACCGCGCATGGACCGCATCCGCGAACCTGCGTGCGAATTCCAGGTCCGGCTTGCCGGTCTCGCACCACACCAGATCCGCATATGGCGCGTAGGCCAGGCCACGGCTGATCGCCTGGTCCAGGCCATTGCGCGTCTTGTAGAAGCCTTCCACCGTGCGCTCGCCGGTGGTGAACGGCTGGTCGTTGGGATCGATGTCGGCGGTGAGCAGGTCAGCCGCTTCGGCGTCGGTACGCGCGACGATCAGCGTGGGTACGCCCATCACGTCGGCAGCCAGGCGCGCGGCCACCAGCTTCTCGATCGCCTCGCGCGTGGGCACCAGCACCTTGCCCCCCATGTGCCCGCACTTCTTGACCGCAGCCAGCTGGTCCTCGAAATGCACGCCGGCCGCACCCGCCTCGATCATGCCCTTCATCAGCTCGAACGCATTGAGCACGCCGCCGAAGCCGGCTTCGGCATCGGCCACGATTGGTTGCAGGTAGTCGATGTCGCCACTTCCCTCGGCCTGCTGGATCTGGTCGGCACGCAGCAGCGTGTTGTTGATCCGGCGCACCACCATCGGCACCGAGTTGGCGGGATACAGCGACTGGTCCGGGTACATCTCGCCGGCGATGTTGGCATCCGCCGCCACCTGCCAGCCGCTGAGGTAGATCGCCTTGAGGCCGGCCTTGACCTGCTGCATGGCCTGGTTGCCGGTGAGCGCGCCGAGTGCGTTGACGAAGTCCTCGCGGTGCAACGATGACCACAGCTC
>Ga0208892_1000037_pt1 | contig 11684 bp, 12 predicted proteins | sample SoimicmetaGmgHAC_FD_188336 | JGI IMG/M metagenome (GOLD analysis project Ga0208892, IMG submission 188336) | Soil and rhizosphere microbial communities from Laval, Canada - mgHAC (SPAdes) (version 2) | ecosystem: Environmental > Terrestrial > Deep subsurface > Rock core/Sediment | place: Laval... | reverse complement strand
GTTCATCTGCGCCATGAACGGGCGGGTGTCCTCGAGGATGTACACGGTGTAGGGGATGACGTTGCCCGACCCATCCATCGCGCCCAGGCCGCGACCATACCGATAGACCCGGCTGCCGAACCCGTTGAGGTTGCGGACCGCAAGCGGCCCGTCGAAGACTTCCTGGCCGATGGCCAGCTGTTTCGGCACCGGCAACTGCGGCCCGCTGGTGGACGCCGACGCCCACGCCATGCCGTTGCCCACGATCTGCGCGTACAGGCCGCTGCCCGGGCGATCCAGCCGTGGATCCGGCGAGTCGGCCATCGGGATGAGCGCGCCGGAGACATCGAACTCCGTGCCCGCCGCATACGCAGTCGCGTAATTCTGCAGGCGGCTGTGCAGGTTCTGCTCGGCGGTCTGCATGAACGCGCGGTCGAGCGCGAAGCCGACCAGCGCGAGGAAAGCCATCAATCCAAGCGAAGCCACCAGGAGCTGGCGCGAGGCCAGTGAGCGCGGGCGCCAGAATGCATCGACCATGGCCAACCCGCGCCGCCGCAGTGGCGGCGATCAGGTCTCCGCGTTGCGGGAAATCGCGAAGCGGTAGCCGCGTCCACGCACGGTTTCGATCGGTTTCAACGACCCGTCGGAATCCAGCTTCTTGCGCAGCCGGCCGATGAAGACTTCGAGGACGTTCGAGTCGCGATCGAAGTCCTGCTGGTAGATGTGCTCGGTCAGGTCAGCTTTCGAAACCAGCTCGCCGGCATGCATCATCAGGTACTCGAGCACCTTGTACTCGTAGCTGGTCAGGTCGATGTTCTGGCCATTCACCGCCACCGTCTGCGCGGCGAGGTCGAGCATCACCGGCCCGCACTCCAGCGACGGCTTGCTCCAGCCCGCGGCGCGCCGCACCAGCGCATTGAGGCGTGCGAGCAGTTCCTCGACATGGAAAGGCTTGACCAGGTAGTCGTCGGCGCCCTGCTTCAGGCCATCCACCTTGTCCTGCCAACTCGAACGCGCGGTCAGGATGAGGATGGGGAATTGCTTGCCGTCGTCACGCAGGGCCTTGATCAGTTCCATGCCCGTCATCTTGGGCAGGCCGAGATCGATGATCGCGACGTCGAACGGCACTTCGCGGCCCATGTACAGGCCCTCTTCGCCGTCCTGTGCCGCATCGACCGCATAGCCTTCACGTTTCAAGCGCGCAGCAAGCGTCTCACGCAGCGGCGCTTCGTCTTCAACCAGGAGAATTCGCATGTCCGTTCCTTGTGGGCAGCGCGCAGTTGCCCGGGAGGGTGCCATTCAGTCTGTGGTGGCGGTGTGTAGGCGCGGGGCTCAGGGCAGTTCGCCGGTCAGGACCTGCACCATGCCATCGCTGCGCATCACCTTGACCCGGCACTGGACGCGGCCCCCAAAATCGATCGGCTGGACCGACAGCACTTGGTCATCCGGATCGCGGGGCACCTCGTTGATGCAGGCCGCAACCGCCGCACGGCCGTTGCGCGGCATCACCGGCATGCCTGCACGCACGTCCGGACGCGGCCAGGCTTCGGGCAGCGACGCAACCGACGGATGCGACGGAAATCCAATGCCGTGCGCGTGTTCGCCCCGATGCTGTGCCCACGCGGACACCGGGAGGCCTGCACACAGCAGGCCACACGCAAGGAGTCGCAGCAGATAGGAACGGATACGGGGCATCAGGACGGGACAGGGAGTTTCCGGTGGCGTCAGGATGGGCGCGCGGCGGTGAATTGCCGCTTAACTTTTAACGAAATCTACACATTTCCCGAGCGCCGGTTCAGCTGCCGGCATCGTTGCGGTTATCGCCCGTTTAACCACGCCCCACCCGGCCCCGGGCAGGTGGGCTTCCTCGGACAGGATCTGCCGGAAGCGGCGCCCACCGGGTTGGCCCTGGAAGAGCCCGAGGACATGGCGGGTCATGTGCTTCAGCGCCACCCCGGCGACCAGCTGCTGCTCCACGTAGGGGCGCAGGCGTTCGAGCAGGTCGGCGCGGCTCGCCCGGTGACCGCCGAACCAGTCCGCGTCGAGACGGTGCAGCAGGTACGGGTCGTGGTACGCCGCACGTCCGAGCATCACTCCGTCGACATGGTCGAGATGGGCCGTGGCTTCATCCGCATCGGCAATGCCGCCGTTCACCACCACCTGCAGTGCCGGCCGTTCGCGCTTGAGCGCGTACGCCCAGTCGTAGCGCAGCGGCGGAACTTCGCGGTTCTCCTTGGGGGACAGACCCTTCAGCCACGCGTTGCGGGCATGCACGATGAACATCCGGCAGCCGGCCGCGGCCACCGCGTCGATGAAGTGGATGAACCGGTCGAAATCGTGGTCGTCGTCCACGCCCAGGCGGCATTTCACGGTGATTGGGATGGCGGGCACCGCCGCGACCATCGCCGCCACGCTTTCGGCCACCAGCGCGGGCTCGCGCATCAGGCAGGCGCCAAAACGTCCCGCCTGCACGCGGTCCGACGGGCAGCCGCAATTGAGGTTGATCTCGTCAAAGCCCGTGTCGGCGGCGATGCGCGACGCCTCGGCCAGCAGCGCCGGCTCGCTGCCGCCCAACTGCAGCGCCACCGGATGCTCCATCGGGTCCATCGCCAGCAAGCGCGCGCGATCCCCGAGGATCACCGCGTTCGCATGCACCATCTCGGTGTACAGCCGCGCGCGCGGCGCAAGCAGCCGGTGAAACACACGGCAGTGCGTGTCCGTCCAATCCATCATCGGGGCGACGGACAGGCGCAACTGGTCGGGAGGAATGGGTGGCGAGGCAGCCATCCACGTATTTTACCGGCGGCCACGGGCGTAAAATCGCCGCATGAACACACTGAATGCCGATTTCCGCAAGCCGCTGCCGGGTACCGCGCTGGACTGGTTCGACGTGCGCGCCGCCGTGGAGGCAGTAAAGCCTAGCGCGTACGACGCCCTCCCCTACACCGCGCGCGTGCATGCGGAGAACATCGTCCGCCGCGCCGACCCGGCGATGCGTGATGCCTACCTGGTGCAGCTCATCGAGCGCCGCCGCGATCTCGACTTCCCGTGGTTCCCTGCACGGGTGGTCTGCCACGACATCCTCGGCCAGACCGCGCTGGTGGATCTTGCCGGCCTGCGCGATGCCATCGCCGACCAGGGCGGCGACCCGGCGCAGGTCAATCCCGAGGTCCCGGTGCAGCTGATCGTCGACCACTCGCTGGCCGTGGAATGCGGGGGCTACGACCCCGACGCATTCGTGAAGAACCGCGCGATCGAAGACCGCCGCAACGCCGACCGCTTCCATTTCATCGACTGGACGAAGCAGGCGTTCCGCAATGTCGACGTGATTCCGCCGGGCAACGGGATCATGCATCAGATCAACCTAGAGAAGATGTCGCCGGTGATCCAGGTCCAGGATGGCGTGGCGTTCCCCGACACCTGCGTCGGCACCGATTCGCACACGCCGCACGTGGACGCGCTCGGCGTGATCGCGGTCGGCGTGGGCGGCCTGGAAGCCGAGAACGTGATGCTCGGTCGCGCCTCATGGATGCGCACGCCGGACATCATCGGCGTCGAGCTCACCGGGAAACCGCAGCCCGGCATCACCGCCACCGACATCGTGCTGTCGCTCACGGAATTCCTGCGCCAGCAGAAGGTGGTGGGGGCGTACCTGGAATTCCGCGGCGAAGGCGCGGCGGCACTCACGCTGGGCGATCGCGCGACCATCTCCAACATGGCGCCGGAGTACGGCGCCACGGCGGCGCTGTTCTTCATCGACGGCAACACGCTCGACTACCTGCGCCTGACCGGGCGCAGCGACGAACAGGTCGCCCTGGTCGAAACGTATGCGAAAACGGCCGGGCTGTGGGCGGACACACTCGCAGCCGCGCAGTACGAGCGCACGCTGCAGTTCAACCTGTCGGACGTGGTGCGCACGATGGCCGGCCCGTCCAATCCCCATGCACGCGTGGCCACCAGCGAGCTGGCCGCCAAGGGCATCGCCGACGAAGCCAAGCTCGCCTCCGGCAAGGCCGAGGAAGCGCTGGGCCTGCTGCCCGACGGCGCGGTGATCATCGCCGCCATCACCAGCTGCACCAACACCTCCAATCCGCGCAACGTGATCGCCGCCGGCCTGCTGGCCAAGAAGGCGAACGAAGCCGGACTCGTGCGCAAGCCGTGGGTGAAGAGCTCGCTGGCCCCCGGTTCAAAGGCCGTGGCGTTGTACCTCGAAGATGCGGGCCTCAAGCAGGAACTGGAAAAGCTCGGCTTCGGCATCGTCGCGTTCGCCTGCACCACCTGCAATGGCATGAGCGGCGCGCTGGATCCGGCGATCCAGAAGGAGATCGTCGACCGCGACCTCTATGCCACGGCGGTGTTGTCCGGAAACCGCAATTTCGATGGGCGCATCCATCCATATGCCAAGCAGGCGTTCCTCGCTTCGCCGCCGCTGGTGGTGGCATATGCGATCGCGGGCACGATCCGTTTCGACATCGAGAAGGATGTCCTGGGCACCACGCGCGACGGTCGGGAAATCCGCCTCAAGGACATCTGGCCCAGCGACGGGGAGATCGATGCCGTGCTGAAGGCCTCGGTGAAGCCCGAACAGTTCCGCCAGGTCTATGGCCCGATGTTCAAGCTGCACGTCGACAACAATGCAGCCGTGAGCCCGCTCTACGACTGGCGCCCGATGAGTACGTACATCCGCCGCCCGCCGTACTGGGAAGGCGCTCTCGCCGGCGAGCGCACGCTCAAGGGCATGCGCCCCCTCGCCGTGCTTGGCGACAACATCACGACCGACCACCTGTCGCCGTCGAACGCGATCATGGCCAGCAGCGCCGCCGGTGAATACCTCGCGAAAATGAACGTCCCCGAGGAGGACTTCAATTCCTATGCGACGCATCGCGGCGACCATCTCACCGCACAGCGCGCGACCTTCGCCAACCCGAAGCTCATCAACGAGATGGCGGTGGTCGACGGCCAGGTCAAGCAGGGCTCGCTGGCGCGCGTCGAACCCGACGGCAAGGTCATGCGCATGTGGGAAGCGATCGAGACCTACATGGACCGCAAGCAGCCGCTGGTCATCATCGCCGGCGCGGATTACGGGCAGGGCTCCTCCCGCGACTGGGCCGCGAAGGGCGTGCGATTGGCAGGCGTGGAGGCGATCGTCGCGGAAGGCTTCGAACGCATCCATCGCACCAACCTCATCGGCATGGGCGTGCTGCCATTGGAGTTCCAGGCCGGCACCACCCGCAGGACGCTGGGCATCGATGGCACGGAGACCTTCGACGTGGTCGGCACGCGTGCGCCCGGCGCCACGCTTGCCCTGGTCATCCACCGCAGCAACGGCCAAGCCGTGGAAGTGCCCGTCACCTGCCGCCTGGATTCGGACGAGGAAGTCTCGATCTACGAGGCTGGCGGCGTGCTGCAACGCTTCGCGCAGGACTTCCTTGCCGCGAACAAGGCCGCCTGACCCCAATGACCAGAGGTCCGCGCCTGTGTTTCGCCGCGATTCCCACGCCGGACGAAGCCGCTGCATGGCATGCGCGCTTGCAGGATGCCGGGGTCACGGCACGCCTGGGGCGCAGCCTGCTCGCCATCGGCAACTGGCACCAGTCCTTGTCGGGCGTGCATGTCGATCCGGATGCCGGCACGCTCCAGCGCCTGCTCCGGGCTGGCGAGTCCATCGCCGCCGACGCGATGACGCTGCAGTTCAACCGGGTCGGATGGTCGCAAGGTCAAAAGGGGCAGATCCATTGCACCCTGCATGCGCGTGGTCGTCCGTCGGCGTTCGGCGCCCTGCTCTCGGCCGTGCAGCAGGCGCTGGGCGCGCAGCAACTGGGTGACGACGAATCGCACCGGCCGCACATCACCCTGAGTTATTCCACGTTCGCGCTGCATCCGACCACGGCGATCGCGCCGATCGACTGGACGGTCCGCGACGTCGTGCTGCTCAAAGGGCACGGCGACCCGTACCGCTACGACGTGCTCGGCCGCTGGCCATTGAATGAGCCGTCCAATCCGGTATTTCAGGGCGATTTTTTCGCATCGGCATGACAGCCACCGCCGTAGGCACACCATGAGGACTTCCATGCACAAGCCGCAACTTCGCATTCCTGCCATCTACATGCGCGGCGGAACGTCGAAGGGCGTGTTCTTCAAGCTGGAGGATCTGCCACTCGATGCCCAGGCTCCAGGCAAGGCGCGCGACGCCCTGCTGATGCGCGTCATCGGTTCGCCCGATCCCTACGGGAAGCACACCGACGGCATGGGTGGCGCCACGTCCAGCACCAGCAAGTGCGTGATCCTTTCGAAGTCCCGCCAGCCGGATCACGACGTCGACTACCTCTACGGCCAGGTCAGCATCGATACGGCCTTCGTGGACTGGAGCGGCAACTGCGGCAACCTGTCCGCCGCGGTGGGACCCTTCGCGGTTGCCACCGGACTGGTCGACCCGGCGCGCGTCCCGCGCGACGGAACCTGCACCGTGCGCATCTGGCAGGCCAACATCGGCAAGACGATCATTGCGCACGTGCCCGTGACCGCCGGCGAAGTGCAGGAAACCGGTGATTTCGAACTGGACGGCGTGACCTTCCCTGCTGCCGAGATCGTGCTGGAATTCATCGACCCGGCCGACGATGGCGAAGGCGATACCGGCGGCGCGATGTTCCCGACCGGCCATGTGATCGATGACCTCGACGTGCCTGGCGTCGGCAGGCTCAAGGCCACGATGATCATCGCCGGAATCCCAACGGTATTCGTCAACGCGGCCGACATCGGCTTCAGCGGGACGGAACTGCAGCCGGCGATCAACGACGACAAAGCGACGCTGGCGAAGCTCGAGGCCATTCGCGTTGCGGGCGCGTTGCGCATGAGGCTGATCAGCTCGCCAGAAGAAGCAGCCAAGCGCCAGCACACCCCGAAAGTCGCGTTCGTCGCTCCTCCTGCGGACTACGTCTCGAGCAGCGGCAAGCCCATCGCCGCCGGCGACATCGACCTCAACGTCCGCGCAATGTCGATGGGCAAGTTGCACCACGCGATGATGGGCACCGCGTCCGTTGCGATCGCCACCGCAGCCGCCGTGCCGGGCACGCTGGTCAACCTGGCGGCTGGTGGCGGCACGCGCGAAGCGGTGTCCTTCGGACATCCATCCGGCGCCCTGCGCGTGGGCGCCGATGTGCAGCAGGTCGATGGCGAATGGACGGTGACCAAGGCGGTGATGTCGCGCTCGGCCCGCGTGCTGATGGAAGGGGCAGTGCGCGTCCCGCAGGACTGAGGCTCAGCCCGCCGCCAGATGCGCGATGGCCGCGGTGGCGGCCACGCGGTCGGCATCGTCGAACGCAGTAACGGTCATCCCTGACACCGTTTCCGCATCCAGGCACCGCGCATTGACGCTGAATCCGTCCGGATGGCTGCGTGGCACATAGAAACTCTTGATGCCGCAGTGACGGCAGAAGAGATGGCGCGCGGCGCCGGTATTGAACGTGTATTCGGACAGGTCGTCGGCACCGGACACCAGGCGGAATCGCGAGGCCGGTACGATCAGGTGCAGGAATCCCGTCATCCTGCAGATCGAACAGTTGCAGTCCAGCACCTCGAGGTGGGCGGGCGCATCCACTTCGAACCGCACCCGGCCGCAGTGGCAGCCCCCGTGGTGGCACACGGTCCCGCTCATCGCACGGGCACGTCATAGGCGGTGTCCGGTGTCGGCTCCGGCTTGAACGTGAAATGCCACCATTCCATCGGATAATTCGCGAATCCGTGTTTCTTCATCGCCGCGAGCAGCAATTGCCGGTTCGCGCGCTCGACCGCGGTGATCTCCGGGTTGTCCGTATTCGCACGCGAATCGAACAGGTCGAATTCCGTGCCCATGTCGAGCGGGGTGCAGGCCTGGCCAGCGCAACGCATGACGCCGAGATCGACGGTCGCGCCGCGACTGTGCCCCGAGGTCTCGGCGATGTAGGGCCCCAACAGCAGCGACTTGTCGACGTTGGGGTAATGCGCAGCCTTGGTCCGTTGATCGGAAAGATCGTGTGCCCAATCGACGAACGCATGGACCGATCGCACGGGGCGATAGCAATCAAATATCTCCAGCGCCAGTCCCCGGTCCCGCAGGTCCGCCTGCACGGCGGCCAGCGCCTGCGCCACCGGCCGCAGCAACAGGCAGGTTGGCGCTTCGTAGCCCGGCACCGGTGCGCCGGTGAAGTTGTCGCTTCCGGCGTAGCGCATTTCCACGCGCAGGCCTGGCGCAAGCGTGGAAACGTCCACCAACCCGACGTCGGCTGCGGTTCGCGCGGCCGACACCTGCACGCGCGCGGGCGTGGGTGGGACAGCGGTTGCGGGCATCGCGCACCCGACCGTCGCCAGCATGAGTGACAGGATCAGGATGAAGCGTGGCATCGGGAACCCCTTGGTCGATCAGCGTGGCGACAACGTGAACTTCGCAACCGAAACGCCAATGTCCCACCCGCTGCCGCTGCCGCTCAATGCGAGCGAGACGTTGCCCTTGGTCACCACCTGCACCTGCCGGGCCTTCATGAAACCCACGTGGGCTTCCGCCGCCGCATAGGAGCCCAGCACATCGTGGATGCGGTAGATCCCCGTGAATTCGCCGCGACCGTCATCGACCTGCGAAATCCCGAAGGTCAGGCCGCCGCCGCGCGAGGTGATGCGTACGGGAAGCCGGGTGCCATCGCTGCAGGTCACCGTGCCGTCGCCCGACGCGGTCTTGTAGAACGCCGACCATCCCTCGAGCTGGAAGGCGAGATGACAGTCGAGATCGCCGCCCGCCTGCGCGGATGGAACAACGCACACGGCGAGGAGCAGGCTGGCGAACAGTGGCAGGTAACGAGGCATGGAGGAGTCGGCGGGGGCTCGATCCGGAGGTGAACAGGCCCAATCTAGCATCCGGATCTTGAACGCCACTCATCGGCAGGCCTCCCGGACCTGGTCGTCCAGGGCCACCGCCCTGTCATAGGTCATCGTCCGGAAGTCCCGGTCACGGGTCCGGTCCCGCTTGCTGCGGGCCGCTCCGCAGCGATCGATCGTGCCGGTGCTCCTGCTCCGGCTGCGCGCGTTCTGGCTCCGCACCAGGCTGGATACTTCGGCCCGGTTCCTGGCCTGCCAGGCCCGTGCATCCGCCATCCGGGCACGCGCATCCGCGTCGAGCACCACTGGCGCTACCGGGGCAAGGTCCTGATGCCAATCCGTGCGCAGGTTTGCCGGACACGCGCCACTCACATAGCTGACCGCCCCGCCATGGCCGATGCATCGGCTCAGCTCGGCAGCACCCGATGACAGTGGCGCCATCGCGACCAGCACACCCATCATGGCGCGCCATCCCTGCCCAGTCCGCATTCCCGATCTCCCAGTCGTTCTCGACAGGATCGGCTCCGGGGCCGACCCGCGTCGGTCAGGAGATTCCGGATTCGGCGTCAGCCCGTGCCGCGAGTTGCGCGACCGCATCGGGCAGGTCACTGGCCGCTTCGGCCGTGGCCAGACGCGCATGATCGACAGGGGCTTCCGCCGCTTCGTGCACCCAGGTCACGTGATACGGCACGTGCACGCCCCAACCGCCAAGCTCCAGCACGGGCAGGATGTCGGATCGCAAGGAATTGCCGACCATCAGGAACTGTTGCGGCGTGATTGCGAACTCACCCAACAGCCGCGCGTAGGTCGCCGGGTCCTTCTCGCTGACGATTTCGATTCGCGAAAACACATCATCCAGCCCGGATGCGCGCACCTTGGACTCCTGGTGGAAGAGGTCGCCCTTGGTGACCAGCACCACCTGGTGGTGTTCCGCCACGGCGTGCACCGCCTCCGGGATGCCCGGCAGGAGCTCCACCGGATGCCGGAGCAAGGCCTTGCCGATGGACACGATTCCGTGCAGGTCGGTGGCGGTGATGCGCTCGGAAGTGATCGCGACCGCGGCCTCGATCATCGACAGCACCATCCCTTTCACGCCATAGCCGAAAATCGCGAGGTTGCGCTTCTGCACCGCGTACAACCGGGCGCCGGCATCATCGATATCGACGTAGCGACCAACGATCCCGTGGAAGGTCGCCTCGGCTTCGCGGTAATAGTCCTCGCTACGCCACAGCGTGTCGTCGGCATCAAACCCGACGATCCTGATGCCCCGGCGGGCCGAATCCTTCATTGCGCCGCCCGCAGCACCGGATTCAACGGGGGCAGTTTCATCGCCGCCCGGTAACGTGCATGCAACGCGGATACCTTATCCACGTAAGCGGCCGTCTCCCGGTAGGGCGGAACCCCACCGTACCTGGCGACTGCCCCGACCCCGGCGTTGTACGCCGCGGCCGCCAGGGTGTAGTCGCCCCGGTACAACGCCAGCAGACGCTTCAGCAACTGCGCCCCCGCGCGGATGGATTGGTCCTGGGCGAACGGGTCGGCGACGCCAAGCTCCCGCGAGACCTGCGGCATCAGCTGCATCACGCCCTGTGCGCCCTTGGGCGAGACCGCCTTCGCATCGAACCCGCTTTCGGCGTGCGCGATCGCACGAAGGAACGCGTCGTCGACCCGCGTGGCCTTGGACGCCGCACGGAAATCCCCGGAGTAGGCATCCAGGCGCGGCTTGCCGACCGCGCCCAGCCCGACGTGCGCGGGCGATCCCTTCGGGGTCTGCACGAAAAATTTCAGGACCGGCATGGACCCGGGCAGGTTGCGGGTGCTGTAGACGGCCTTGCCGTCCTGGACCCGCTCGTACAGCGTGCCCTTGATGGCCCCGAGCTCTCCCCAGAGATTCGGGACCTTGGCCGCGTTGTCGTCGATATGCCTCGCCGTGCACTTGGAGCCCGGCTCGGGTGCGGTGGCGAGACTTACCGTGCCATTCCGCAGGCAGCGATAGACCGTGCGCGCGACCGCACTCTCCGCGAACACGAGCAGGCAAATCAGGAACAAGGCCAAGGCAAAGCGCTTCATCGGCACCATTTTGCAGCAGCAAGCTGAATGTGAGGTGGAAACAAACGAAAACGCCCGGCAACAGGGCCGGGCGTTCGCGAAAAACAGAAATGCCCGGCCGTCCGGCCAGACGATTGTCCAAAAAGAAAACCCCAGCCTTCCGGCTGGGGTTTCCAGGGTAAAAAACCTGACGATGACCTACTCTCACATGCTAAATGCACACTACCATCGGCGCAGCTGCGTTTCACTTCCGAGTTCGGAATGGGATCGGGTGGTACCACAGCGCTAATGTCGTCAGGAAGACGGTGAAGCCGTCGCGGGCCGTTGAACAAACCGGTCGCGCCGTCTTGCATAGGGTGGAACGTAGCGAGGCTGAATTCGAGACACTCATACGTGTCAATCGAGTCCAAGGCCACTTGAGGTTATATGGTCAAGCCGCACGGCTCATTAGTACAGGTTAGCTCAACACATTACTGCGCTTACACACCCTGCCTATCAACCACCTAGTCTTGATGGTGCCTTTAGGGGGCTCAAGCCCCGGGAAATCTCATCTTGAGGCGCGCTTCCCGCTTAGATGCTTTCAGCGGTTATCGCTTCCGAACATAGCTACCCGGCAGTGCCACTGGCGTGACAACCGGAACACCAGAGGTTCGTCCACTCCGGTCCTCTCGTACTAGGAGCAGCCCCTCTCAAATTTCCAACGCCCATGGCAGATAGGGACCGAACTGTCTCACGACGTTCTGAACCCAGCTCGCGTACCACTTTAAATGGCGAACAGCCATACCCTTGGGACCGACTACAGCCCCAGG
>Ga0208892_1000036_pt1 | contig 11734 bp, 10 predicted proteins | sample SoimicmetaGmgHAC_FD_188336 | JGI IMG/M metagenome (GOLD analysis project Ga0208892, IMG submission 188336) | Soil and rhizosphere microbial communities from Laval, Canada - mgHAC (SPAdes) (version 2) | ecosystem: Environmental > Terrestrial > Deep subsurface > Rock core/Sediment | place: Laval... | reverse complement strand
GGTGGTCTTGCCCAGGCCCGGCGGCCCGAAGATCAGCACGTGGTCGAGGGCCTCGGCGCGGGACTTGGCCGCGTCGATGTAGATCTGCATCTGCTCGCGCACCGGCGCCTGCCCCACGTACTCGGCAAGGCGGCGCGGGCGCAGCGTGGCTTCGGCGTCGTCTTCCCCGGTTGCACCGGCGGCGAGGATGCGGTCTTCGGTCATGCGCCCATTATGGCCGAGCGCGTCAGATCTGCACCGGCGCGCCGAGTTCCACCAGGCGGTTGCCCGGGATGTTGAAGAACGTGGTGGCCGGGGCCGCGTTGCGATGCATGAAGGCGAACAGCTTGTCCCGCCAGACCGGCATGCCGCGGTTCGCGCTGGCGATGATCGTCTCGCGGCTCGCGAAGTACGTGGTGTCCATCGGATCGAAGCAGATGGCGTTGTCCGACAGGTCGCAGGACTGCATCAGCGCCTGTGGCACGTCCGGCCGTTCCATGAACCCGAAGCGGATGATCACCCGGTAGAACTCGTCGCCGATCGAGCTGATCTTCAGGCGTTGCCCCTTCTGCGCGTACGGCACGTTGAGCGTTTCCGCGGTCAGGAACACGTTGCGCTCGTGCAGGACCTTGTTGTGCTTGAGGTTGTGCAGCAGCGCGTGCGGTACCACGCCCTTGTCGGCGGTCATGAAGATGGCCGTGCCCGGCACTCGCACCGGCGGCGACAGCATCAAGCCGGGCAGGAAGCTGTCGAGCTGGATGCCTTCCTTGCGCACTTCCTGATGCAGCAATTCGCGTCCGCGGCGCCAGGTGCGCAGCATCGTGAACACCGTGATGCCCAGCACCACCGGGAACCATGCGCCATCGAAGAACTTGGCGCAGTTGGCTACGAGGAAGCCGATGTCAATGACCACCACCACCGCGCACAGAGGCAGCACCCACCAGCGCGCGCGCTTCCACGTGGCTCGGGCAAGCAGCGCCAGCAGCAGGGTATCGATGAGCATCGTGCCCGACACCGAGACGCCGTAGGCCGAAGCCAGGTTGGTGGAGCTGCGGAAGGCCAGCACCAGGATGATCACGGAGACCATCAGCAGCCAGTTCACGCCCGGCACGTAGATCTGGCCGATGGTGTCGCTCGAGGTATGGCGCACCTGCATGCGCGGGACGTAGCCCAACTGCATCGCCTGCCGCGCCACCGAGAACGCGCCGGTGATCACCGCCTGGGAGGCGATGATCGCGGCCATGGTCGCGAGCACGATCATCGGTACCATCCCCCATTTCGGCACGCCGATGTAGAACGGGTTGGCCACCGCCGAAGGGTCCTTCAGAACAAGCGACCCCTGGCCCAGGTAGTTCAGCATCAAAGCCGGCAACACCATGGTGTACCAGCCCACGCGGATCGGTTTGGCCCCGAAATGCCCCATGTCGGCGTAGAGCGCCTCGCCACCGGTGATGGCCAGGACCACCGCCCCGAGAATGAACACCCCACTCCAACCATGTGCGAGAAAGAATTTCACACCCCACCATGGGTTGAGCGCGTGGAAGACCTCGGGGTTGTGGCGGATGTTGAGGACACCTATCGCTGCGATGCACAGAAACCACATCACCGTGACGGGCCCGAAGACCTTGCCCACGGTCGCGGTGCCGTGGCGCTGGCCCAAGAACAGGATTGCGAGAACGGCCACCGACAGCGGCACGATGAGTTCGTGCATGTGTGGCGCGGCCACCTCGATGCCTTCCATCGCGCCAAGCACTGATACGGCCGGCGTGATCACCCCGTCGCCGAAGAACAGCGATGCACCGAAGATGCCGAGGATACCGACCGCATACGCCCCACGCGAACCGGGCTTCAGGGTGCGCTGCGCAAGGGCCATCAACGCCATGATGCCGCCCTCGCCCTCGTTGTCCGCTCGCATCAGGATGACGACGTACTTCAGCGTCACCATGATCATCAGCGCCCAGAAGATCAGCGACAGCAGGCCCAGGACATCCGTGTGGTTGGTGGGATCCAGCCCGTAATGCGGCAGGAACGCTTCCTTCAACGTGTACAGCGGGCTGGTGCCGATGTCACCGAAGACGATGCCGATGGCGCCGACGACTAGTGTCGCCAGGCTGCCGTGCGCGTGGCCCGGCCCGGCATGGGCGTGTTGGCCGTTCTGCACGGGGGTGGCGGTTGAAGCTGTACTGGACATCGGCTTTCCCTGCCCGGAGGGGCGTTGGCGGCGCGAATGGTAGCCCTAACGGAGGGCCTGCTGGAGTGCCTTGCGGATGATGCTCTCGGGGGTGTCGCCGTCGGATGCAGCCTTGCGGGCCATTCGCTCGGCCTCCGCGGGCTTGTAACCCAGGGCCTGCAGGGCGGTGATGGCCTCGGACAACGGGTCCGGCGCGGAACCGGCGACGGTGGTTGGACCGCTGCCGAAGTCCGCGGCACGGTCGCGCAGCTCCACCACCATGCGCTCGGCGGTCTTCTTGCCGATGCCGGGAATCCGGGTGAGCGCCGCCACGTCGGAGGTCTGCACCAGCCGCGCGAACTCGCCCACGCTCACGCCGGACAGCACGGCCAGCGCGATCTTCGCGCCGATGCCGCTGACCTTCTGCACGTCGCGGAACAGATGGCGCTCCGCCTCGCTCAGGAAGCCATACAGCGACACGCTGTCTTCCTTCTGCGCATGGTGCGTGAACAGCATCACCTCGCGACCCACCTCGGGCAGGTCGTAGAACGTGCTCATCGGCGCTTCCAGCTCATAGCCCACGCCCTGCACGTCCACCACCAGCCACGGCGGCTGCTTGTGAATGATTACCCCGCGCAACCTTCCGATCATCGTGTCATCTCCGTGCCCAGGCCTGGCGCACGCCCACGCCAAGCCGTGCCGCGCTCGCGCGCACATGCGCATGGGTGATGGCGATCGCCAGTGCATCCGCGGCATCGGCCTGCAGCTTGCCGGACAGGCCCAGCACCACGCCCACCATGTGCTGGACCTGCGACTTGTCGGCGCCACCGCGCCCGACCAGCGCCAGCTTCACTTCCTTCGCCGCGTACTCGGCCACCGGCAGGTCACGCGAGACGCAGGCGGCCAATGCCGCGCCGCGCGCCTGCCCCAGCTTCAGTGCCGACATCGGGTTGTTCGAGACGAACACCTGCTCGATGGCGACTTCATCCGGCCGATGCTCCTCGATCAGCGCCCACAGTCCGTCCAGCAACAGGCGCAGACGGCGCGGGAAATCCTCCGCCGACAGCAGCACCAGCGGCTGGTGGTGCACATGGGCGATGCGTCCGTCCGGCGCCACGTCGATGATGCCGATGCCGGTGCGCTGCGATCCCGGATCGATGCCGAGGATGCGGGTCACGGGCGGTCAGGCATCCAGGCCATCGGCATTGCTGTAGACCGCCTGCACGTCATCCATGTCTTCCAGCCACGCCAGCAGCTTCTGCACCTGCTGCGCGGTCTCGCCTTCGACGGTGATGTCGTTGTCCGCGCGCAACGTCACTTCGGCGAAGCCAGGCTGCAGGCCAGCGGCAGCCATCGCGGCCGAAACGTCCGCGAATGCGTCGGGCGAGGTCAGCACGTCGATCGCGCCATCGTCGTAGACCGCCACGTCATCCGCGCCGGCCTCGATCGCGGCGTCGGTGATCCGGTCCTCATCGGCGCCAGGCGCATAGCTGAGCACGCCCAGCTTGCGGAACATGAAGGCCACGGACCCTTCGGTCCCGAGGTTGCCGCCGAACTTGCCGAACGCATGGCGGACATCGGCCACGGTCCGCACGCGGTTGTCGGTCAGGCTGTCCACGATCACCGCCACGCCGCCCGGGGCATAGCCTTCGTAGCGGATCTCCTCGTACTCCACGCCCTCGAGCTCACCGGTCGCCTTCTTGATCGCGCGCTCGATCACGTCCTTCGACATGTTCGCGGACAGGCCCTTGTCGACCGCCACGCGCAGGCGCGGGTTGGCATTGGGATCGCCCCCGCCGGCACGGGCGGCCACGGAGATCTCGCGGATGATCTTGGTGAAGATCTTGCCGCGCCGCGCGTCGACCGCATTCTTGCGCTGTTCGATGGAAGGACCACGACCCATGGATGGCTGTTCCGGTGCTGCGTTGGGAAAGGCGAATTCTAGCCTTTCGCAGCGTGCTGGAAGCGTCCTTCCTGCAGGAAGTGGGCCGTCTGTCCCGCCACCTCGCGCGAGAAGATCAGGCCGCTGTGGCTGGCATCCAGCACCACGTGGTCGGCCAGGCCCGCGACGCGGGTTTCCTCCACCGCCACGGTGCCGTCGTGCGCCCCCCGGAAGTGCGCGACCACGCCGCCGAGCCCGATCGGGCGCGAACCGGCGATCATGCCCACCTCCACTCCTTCGGGCAGCGCCTCCGCGCCCGCCTGGAGGAGCGGCAGGTGCGCTCCCATGAGCTGGCGTCCGCCGGGCACATGCGCGGCCACCGCAGTGGCCGCACCACTGCCGGCGAGCGGCGATCCGAGGCAGACCACGCGGCCCGCGAAATCCGTGACCTGGCGTACCGCCTCCAGCCCCAGCAGGCCGCCCAGGCTGTGCGCGACCAGATGGGCGCCCGGCATGCGCGCCAGCACGCGCGCGATGTGCGCGGTCGCGCTGGGGGTGTCTTCCATGAGGCTCCAGTACCCCAGCGCCTGCGGCGCGAAGCCGGCCCGCGCCAGGCCGTTCGCGAGCCAGTGCAGGGTCGGGGCATGCATCCACAGTCCGTGCAGCAGCAGCACCGGCGTGCGCGGACCGTCGATCACCGGCGCGTCCCCAGCAGCGCGCGCAGCCAGCCATCGATCATGCCGCGCTCGTGGCGCAATGGATCGTTGTCGTTGAGACGGCCCGCGTCCATCAGGAAGCCGTTGTTGCTGAGGCGGCGATCGGCCTCGTCGAGCACCCGGCCATCGGCGGCGGTGCGGCGGTAGTGCACGGTGATGCGCGGCGGGTAGATCTCGCGCACCACGCGGATGATCCCGCCGGAACGCGGCAGGGGTTCGCATTCGCCCGCGCGGTCGATGACGAGGAACCGGATGTCGAGGCGCTCGCCCGCCGGCAGCAGGCGTTCCGCGCGGTCACGCGTGGATTGGGCGAGGCTGCGCACCCACCCGGTGTCCCGCCCTTCCACGGTGAACCGGCAGGAGGGCTCGATGAACGCCGCCGGATCCGCCCATGACACCTCGACGCGGCCATCGGATGGCAGGCTCGTGGGTTCCGGTGCGCGTGGCGTGGTGGCGCAGGCGCCCAGCAGGCATGCAACGGCAAGGCAAATGGAATGGCGGACCATGGCAGGCATCCGGAGGAGTGGCGACAGCCCGAGTCTGCCCACCCGCCTGTTCATGCCACGTCGCGGCGCAGGATGAATTCCAGGTCGCGCGTCTCGCCCACGGGATACAGGTATTCGCCAACCTTGTCGAAGCCGTGGCGCGCGTAGAAGCGCTGCGCTCCGGTGTTGCCGCTCCATACGCCGAGCCACAACGCGCCCGGCCCGTTGGCAAGCATCCAGGCTTCCGCGGCGGCGAACAGGCGCGCACCCCAGCCGCCGTTCTGCACGGCACCGCGCAGGTACAGGCGCTTGAGTTCCAGGTCGCCCGGCTGCACGTCCGCATGCGGCAGGCCGCACGGGCCCACGAACACGTAGCCCTGCGCCTGGCCGGCCTCGTCTTCCAGCAGCCACGCCGCACAGCCGCCTTCCTCCAGCGCATCCGCATAGGACTGCGGTGGATACGCGTGGTCGAGGTGGTGCGCCAGGTCCTCCGCGACATACATGTGGCCGAAGGTCTCGACGAAGGTGTCGCGCGACAACAGGGACAGCGTCTCCGCGTCCGCCGCCGTGGCGCGGCGGATGATCATTCCGCGCGCACCTGCACGTGCACTTCGGCCAGCTGCGCATCCGGCACTTCCGACGGCGCACCGGTCATCAGGCACTGCGCGCCCGTGGTCTTCGGGAACGCGATCACGTCACGGATCGATTCGCTGCCCGCCATCAACGCGGCGATGCGATCGATGCCGAAGGCGATGCCGCCGTGCGGCGGTGCGCCGTACTTGAGCGCATCCAGCAGGAAGCCGAACTTGCCTTCCGCCTCTTCGGCGCCGATGCCCAGCAACTCGAACACCGCCGACTGCATCCTGGAGCTGTGGATGCGGATCGAACCCCCGCCGATCTCGTTGCCGTTCAGCACCATGTCATACCCGCGACTGACCGCGGTCTTCGCGTTGGCACGCAGGTCGTCGATCGAATCGACGGCAGGTGCGGTGAACGGATGATGCAACGCCACGTATCGCCGCGCCTCGTCATCCCATTCGAACATCGGGAAATCGGTGACCCATAGCGGCGTCCAGCCGTCGGCGACGAGGTTGAAATCCTTGCCGGCCTTCAGGCGCAGCGCGCCCATGAAGTCACTGACCTTGTTGTATGCGCCGGCGCCGAAAAAGGCGATGTCGCCGTTCTGCAGGCCAATCGCATCCATGAGCGCCTTGAACGCGCCTTCGGCGAAGAACTTCGAAATCGGCGAGTTGACTGCACCGGCCTCGTCGATCTTGACGTACGCCAGGCCCTTGGCGCCGTACTTGGCGGCATGCGCGCCGTACTCGTCGATCTGCTTGCGCGACAGCGATGCACCGCCCGGGATACGCAACGCCACGACGCGACCATCGGCATCATTCGCCGCATCGGTGAACACCTTGAACTCGCAGGATTTCACGCGGTCCGCGACATCCACGAATTCCAGCGGAATGCGCAGGTCGGGCTTGTCGGAGCCATAGCGGCGCATCGCCTCGGCGTGGGTCATGCGCGGGAACGGGGACGCCAACTCCACGCCCACCACCTCGCGGAACACATGGCGGACCATGTCCTCGGTCAGGTCCTGCACGTCGCGCTCGGTCACCCACGCGAACTCCATGTCGAGCTGGGTGAACTCGAGCTGGCGATCAGCCCGGAGCGCTTCGTCGCGGAAGCAGCGCGCGATCTGGTAGTAGCGGTCGAAGCCCGCCATCATCAGGATCTGCTTGAACAGCTGCGGCGACTGCGGCAATGCGTAGAACTCGCCCGGATGCATGCGCGCCGGCACCAGGAAATCGCGGGCGCCCTCGGGCGTGGCCTTGGTGAGGATCGGTGTCTCGATGTCCTGGAATCCGCGTGCATCCAGGTAATGGCGCAGCGCCGACACCAGCTTCGTGCGCGTGCGCATCTTGCGCTGCATTTCCGGCGTGCGCAGGTCGAGGTAGCGGTACTTGAGGCGGATGTCCTCGCCCGGGTTCTCGTGCGCATGGAACGGCAGCGGCTCGGCCTTGTTCAGCACGTCGATCCTGGTCGCGACGACTTCCACCTTGCCGGTGCGGATCCGGTCGTTCACCGCATGGCGCGCACGCACCGTGCCGGTGATGCGCAGGCAGTCCTCGTAGCCCACGTTGGCTGCGGCAGCGAGCACCGCGGCATTGCCTTCGGCATCCGCAGGCTCGGCCACGACCTGGACGATGCCCTCGTGGTCACGCAGGTCGATGAAACAGACACCGCCGAGATCGCGGGCGACATCGGCCCAGCCGCACAGGGTGACGGTCTGGCCGATCAGGGTCTCGTCGACGAGACCGCAGAACTGGGTACGCATGGAAGCTCCGGGAAAAACGCGGGTCCGGCGGGCCGGACAGCCTGCCATTTTAGCCCGGGCCAGCCGCCGTCAGGAGTCGGAAGGCTTGGAAGCCGCCGGCGTGGGCGCCGGAGCGGCGGGCGCGTCCTTCTTCACGGTGCCGCCCTCGCCTGCCAGGTTGCGCTTCTTGTCGCCATCTTTCTTGAAATCGGTTTCGTACCAGCCACCGCCGGAGAGACGGAAGCTCGGCGCCGTCAACTGCCGCTTGACCGCGGAAGCTCCGCAATCCGGGCAGGTTTCCGGATCGGCGTCGGACAGCCTCTGCAGGCGGTCGAAACTGTGGCCGCAGGCGTCGCAGATGAAAGCGTAGATGGGCATGGTCGCTGGATGATGCGGGAACACCGCAATTCTGGGGGTAATGGCGCCGGATTCAAGTCAGGGGCCGCGAATCAGGCCTCGTAGAGTGCCAGCAGGGCGCCCTCGGCGTCCTCCAGCTCCGCACGCAACAGCATCTGCTGGCGGCCCAGGTCGGACACCTTGCCTGCATCGGCATACGTGGCCGGATCAGCCATCGCCGCCTCGCACTCCGCGAGCTTTTCCTCCAGGCGGGCCACGCGGGCCTCGGCCTGCTGCAGCTTCACCGGATTGACCTTGCCGGACTTTTTCCCGGGAGCCGGCGGCGGGGGCGCCGGCGCGGCCTCGGGCGCCTTCGCAGGTGCGGGCGCCTTCGCCGAGTCCGTCGCAGGGCGCGAGCGCAGCCAGGCGGCGTAGTCGTCCAGGTCACCATCGAACGGCTCGACCACGCCGTCGTGCACCCGCCAGTACTCGTCGCTGACGAGGCCGATCAGGTGGCGATCATGGCTCACCATCACGATCGCACCCTCGAAATCGCTGAGCGCCTCGGCCAGCGCTTCGCGCATCTCGAGGTCAAGATGGTTGGTCGGCTCGTCGAGCAGCAGCAGGTTCGGTCGGTTCCAGGCCAGCAGCGCCAGCGCCAGGCGCGCCTTCTCGCCACCGCTGAAGTTGTCGATGGACTCGAATGCGCGATCGCCCGGGAACTGCCACTGGCCGAGGAAATTGCGGAAATCCTGCGTGCTTCCGCCCGGTGCCAACTCGCGCAGATGGTCGATGGGCGAGGTGCCGTACTTCAGCGAGTCCACCGTATGCTGCGCGAAATAGCCGATGCGCAGGTCCGGGTGCGCGATGCGTTCGCCCGACAGGAGCGGCAACTCGCCGACCAGCGTCTTCACCAGTGTCGACTTGCCGGCGCCATTCACGCCCAGAAGGCCGATGCGGTCGCCGGACTCCAGCCCGAATCCCACGTTGCGCAGGATCACCGCATCCGCACCGTAGCCGGCATCCACGTGGTTCAGCTTGAGCAGGGAATTGGGCAACCTGAGCGGCTCGGGCAGCGTGATCTGCACGCCCCGTTCCACGCGGACGGCTTCGGTCCCGGCCAGCTTTTCCAGGCGCTTCATGCGGCTCTGTGCCTGGCGCGCCTTGCTGGCCTTGGCCTTGAACCGGTCGATGAAGCTCTGCAGGTGCGCGCGCTCGGCCTGTTCCTTCTCGAACGTGATCTGCTGCTGGCGCAGGTGCTCGGCACGCTGGCGCTCGAACGCGGTGTAGTTGCCCGTATAGAGCTTCGCGGTGCCATCGTGCAGGTGCAGGATGTGCGTGGTGACGTTGTCGAGGAACTCGCGGTCGTGCGAGATCACCAGCAGCGTGCCGTCATAACGCTTGAGCCAGTCCTCCAGCCAGACCACGGCATCGAGATCGAGGTGGTTGGTGGGCTCGTCGAGCAGCAGCAGGTCGCTCGGGGTCATGAGCGCGCGCGCGACATTGAGGCGCACGCGCCAGCCGCCGGAAAAGTCGGCGACGGGCGTGTCGTGGGTCGCCGTGGGGAATCCCAGGCCGGCCATGAGCTTGGCAGCGCGTGCATCGGCGTCGTAGCCGTTGAGTTCGGCGAGGCGATGGTGCGCCTCGGCAACGGCCTCCCAGTCCTCGCGCGCCATGGCTTCGCGCTCCGCGCGCACGGCGGCGTGCAGTTCGCCGTCGCCCGACATCACGAAATCCAGCGCCGGATCCGGCAGGTGCGGGGTCTCCTGCGCGACCCAGGCAACCCGTGCCTTCGCGGGCAGGTCGAGATCGCCCTTGTCGGGTTCGACGTCACCGAGCATGGCGGCGAACAGCGACGACTTGCCGGCGCCATTGCGGCCGACCACGCCCACGCGGTAGCCGGCATGCAGGGCGAGGTCGACGTCGGACAGGAGCAGGCGTTCGCCGCGCCGCAGGGCGAAATTCCGGAAAGCAATCATCCTGCGATTTTAGCAGTGCGCGCCGGTCGGGCTGCCGGACGTATTAACAGCCTCGCCCTGGCCGCGACCGGTCGCCCTTGCCCAGGGCGGTGCTTTGTGCGAACAGCTGTCCGGGCGGGCGCGCGGCGGCGAATCCGTCCATGGATGGACGGCTGAGCCGGAAGCCAGACCCCAAGGCCCAGACGGGCCAGCCCTTGCTGTTTCTGGCAAGGGCGACCGGTCGCGGCCAGGACGAGGCTTTTACTTAGACGTCAGTGCGAGATCGCTGCCGGCTTCACGTTTGGCGGCACGCGTGTCAACGTCGAAGCAGGACGCGCGACCGCATACATCTGCCATGCGATCTTCTTCAGCAGCGCGCGCCGGTCATCGCCTTCCACGTACAGGTCCATGTGCGTCTTGCCCGGCAGGAAATTGAACTCCGACTTCGCGCCCAGCCCATCGAGCACCGCCTTCAGCCGGTGCGCGGCGCCATCCAGGTAGAACGTATCCGCCGTGCCCACCGTGAGGTGGATCTTGCCGTCCAGGTCGGCCTTCATCCGCGGCCACTGCGCCTGCACGAGATGCGCGATGTCGTAATGGTCGCGCCAGTACGCCACCACCTTCGGGTCGACCGCGCCGGTCGCGCGATCGAACATCGGCTGCGGTCGCCCATCCACTCCCTTCGGCGAGAACACCCAGTCGAACGAAGCCATCTGCCCGCCGACCGGCCCGATCACGTCCTCCAGCTTCGCGAACTGCTCGTAACTGGCGATGACCTTGTCATGGTCACGCACGAGCGGATAGGCGCTGCCGTCGGCGCGGTGGTAGACATTCGCGCCGGGTGCATACAGGTCCACCCCGGTGAAATCATGGAAATCGCTCGGGTCCGGCGAGGTCGGCCAGGTGCCGCCGAAGACCTTCGGATACCGCACCTGCAGCCACAACGTGGCCCAGCCGCCGGACGAATGCCCATTGAGGAAACGCCCGCCTGGTTTTGCATCCATGCGGTACGCGGATTCCAGTGACGGAATCAATTCCTCGGTGAGGGCCGCGCCCCACGGACCGTTGTTCACCGAATCGGCGAACTCGTGCGTGCCGGTCGGACTGGACTCGTCAAGAACCACCCAGATCATCGGGGGCAGCGCCCCGGATCGCATCGCACCACTGAGCCACTGCGCCATGCGGGCCTGGCCCGCAAGTGAGCCACCGAAGCCGTGGGTTTCATACACGACGGGATAGCGCTGCGCGCCCTTGCCGTAGTCCGGCGGCAGCACGGCATAGCCACGCATGTGCACGGGCCGACCCCAGAACGCGCTCAGGCGCGGGCTGGTGAAATCGATGTCGCGCGCATCGGCACGGGCCTGCGCCAACGCAGCCTTGTCTTCCGCGCTGTCCTTCGCACCGCCAGCCCAGGGATCGCGCGGTGCGGGACCCTGTGTATCGAGGACGAGGGGGGACGGCGTGCTGCCACCAGACAAATGCAGTTTCACCGGAGTGCTGAGCAGGTCATCCGCCCCACGCCCGCCATAGTTGTCATCGCGCAGGACGTCGAGCACGGCCTGGACGTAGTAATCGCCGTCGGGCAGTTGCGAGAACGGCTTGGGATAGGCCATGAGGTCGGTATCGATGAAAACGCGCTGGCCGGGCGCGAGGTGTTCCACTTCCACGGCGGCAACCGATGCCGATGGTGCGGAGAAGGGACTGGCATCGACTTCGGAGACCTTGCCGTCCTTCGCATGCCTGAGTGCGGCGTCCGCAGGCTCCGCGTAGATCAGCATGCGTCCGGACGTGGCCGGCATGGACGCGGGAAGCTGCACGCTGATCGCGCGGGGCGCGGTCTGCGCGGACAGCACGCCGGTCGCAAGCAGCAGTGCGGCGCCGAGGGTGG
>Ga0208892_1000035_pt1 | contig 11902 bp, 14 predicted proteins | sample SoimicmetaGmgHAC_FD_188336 | JGI IMG/M metagenome (GOLD analysis project Ga0208892, IMG submission 188336) | Soil and rhizosphere microbial communities from Laval, Canada - mgHAC (SPAdes) (version 2) | ecosystem: Environmental > Terrestrial > Deep subsurface > Rock core/Sediment | place: Laval... | reverse complement strand
GGATACAGCATTTCGCTCGCACTGTCGTTGAGCAGGCTGATCATTCCGATCAGCCAGACGGTACGCGGCAACGCCCGCAGTCCCGCCAGCATGCCCTTCAATCGACGCGCCCTTCCAGAGTGAACGCATCCGCATCGGCCAGTGCCGGGAAGCGGGCACGATGCGCAGCCAGCTCGGCAGCCAGCAGCGTCGTGGTGCTCACCACCTCTTCGTCGGTGCAGAGACTGACTGGTTGGCCGAGGAAGTCGATCACCGCGCTGTCGCCGGAATAGTGGTGGCCATTGCCATCGGTCCCCACGCGATTGACCGCGGCGACGTAGCAGAGGTTCTCGATCGCACGAGCCCGCAGCAAGGTGTTCCAGGGATAGGCACGCACCGAAGGCCAGTTGGCGACGTACACCAGCAGGTCATAGTCCGGTTGGCCGGGCCGGCCGGCATCGATCCGGTTGCGCGAGAACACCGGGAACCGCAGGTCGTAGCAGACCAGCGGGCAGATGCGCCAGCCGCGCCATTCCACCACCAGGCGATCGTCGCCCGCGGCATAGCGCTCGTGCTCGCCCGCGAAGCTGAAGAGATGGCGTTTGTCGTATGCCTGCACGTTGCCATCGGGTGTCGCGAACAGCAGCCGGTTGTAGACCTTGCCGTCGTCGCGCAATTGCACGCTCCCGCACACCGCCGCGTCGAGCGCGCGTGCACACTGGCGCATCCATTCGACAGTCGGTCCATCCATGGTCTCGGCCTGGGCGATGGCCTCGTTCGAAAAACCGCTGGTGAAGGTTTCCGGCAGCACCACCAGATCCGTCGTGCCATGCAATGGCGCGATCAGGTCGCCGTAATACGCACGGTTGCCCTCGGGGTCATGCCAGCGCGTGTTGCCCTGCACCAGTGATACGCGCAGGTTGTCCATGGGAGGTCCTCCGAACGGCGTCGCACCCATTCTGGCCCGCGCCGCGCCGCGATGTCGACCGGCCAGCGTCTCAACGCTTCGCGGTGGCGTCCGGGATGAACTTCAGCACGCTGCCATTGATGCAGTAACGCTTGCCGGTGGGCGGCGGGCCGTCGTCGAACACATGGCCAAGGTGGATGCCGGAACTGGCACTGCGCACCTCGGTGCGGTGCATGCCGTGGCTGTCGTCGTCGATGAAAACGAGTGCACCGGGCTTCGGCTCGAAGAAGCTCGGCCAGCCACAGGCGCTGTCGAACTTGGCATCGCTGCGGAACAGCGCAACGCCCGTGATCGGATCCACGTAGGTGCCCGGGCGATGCTCATCCAGGTACGGGCCGGTGCCGGGGGCTTCGGTGCCGCTTTCGAAGGCGATGGATTGCTGCTCCGGCGTCAGCAGCTGGAAACCCAGCCACTTCCAGAATCCCGCCTTGTCACCGGTATAGCCGGTGTAGCGGGACACTTCCTTGCCATTCTTGAACAGGACGATGGTCGGCGTCGCGAACAGGTTCTTCGCCAGCGTCCAGCCCGTCGGCGCCTGCGGCACCTTCGTGCGCGCGATCGGGACGCTGGAGGTCCAGGACGCCATGACTTCCTTGTCGAAGCGCTCGCAATACGCGCAGTCATCGGCTTCATACATCACCAGTTGCTGGCTGCGGTTGAGCGTCGCGCCATCGAGTGGCGGCAGGCGCGCGCCACCCAGCCCGAACTTCACGCCGGTCCCGCCGATGCCGCAGTAACCGTCCGGATTCTTCAACAGGTAGTCCTGGTGTGATTCCTCCGCACGGTTGTAGTTGCGCACGGGCAGGATCTCCGTGGTGATGGTGCCGAAGCCTGCGCGGGTAAGGTCCTTCTGGTAGTTGTCGCGCGTCTGGATCGCGTAGGCCTTCTGTTCCGGCGTGGTGTAGAAGATCGCGCTGCGGTAGTTGCTGCCGATGTCGTTGCCCTGCCCGCCCACCTGCGTGGGATCGTGGTTCTCCCAGAACGCGGCAAGGATCGCGGCGAGATCGGCCTTGGCCGGATCGTAGGTGACCTTCACCACCTCGGCATGGTTGCGGGCATGGCTCACGCCGGCACGGATGGCGCGCTCGGTGCCGAGCACGTCCTCGTAACTGACTTTCGGAGCATCGCCGCCGGCATACCCCACCTCCACGGCGCTGACACCGGGCACTTCGCGCATGCGCTTCTCGCCACCCCAGAAGCAGCCCATGCCGAAATAGATGGACTGGCTACCGGCAGTCGGAGCCGGGTGCGCAACGGGCAGGTCAAGGCGTGGCGCACGCAGGACGAATGCCGCCACGACAGCCGTGGCCAGCAGGGCCACCAGGGCGGCGACGAGATGAACGGATTTCATGATCGAACCCTCCGGATACCGGAGACTCTACGCCGGCCACTTCCACCCGGATGCAGCCGCCGGCGATCCGGTCAGAGGGCCTTCAGGCGCTCGATGGCGGCGCCCAGCGTGGCCTCGTTCTTGGCGAAACACAGCCGCAGCAGGCGTTGGCCAGCCGGCGGCGTTTCGTAGAACGGCGACAGCGGAATCCCGGTCACGCCGTGGGTTTCGGTCAACCAGCGGCTGAAGGCCACGTCGTCGAGGTCGCTGACATCGCAATAGTCGACCAGCTGGAAGTAGCCGCCCGGCACGGGCAGCGGCCTCAACCGCGTCTGCAGCAGTTGTGCACGGAACGCGTCGCGCTTGGCTTGGTAGAACGCACCGAGCGTGCGGTAGTGCTCCGGCTCGGCCTCGATCATTTCGGCGAAGGCCTGCTGCGCGGGATGGAACGTGCAGAAGGTGTTGTACTGGTGGACCTTGCGGAACTCCTCACTCAAGGCCGGCGGCGCGATGCAGTAGCCCACCTTCCAGCCGGTGCAGTGGTAGGTCTTGCCGAAACTGGAAATGACGAAGGCGCGATCACGCAACGCCGGGTGGCGCAGCACCGACTCGTGGCGCGCGCCATCGAACACGATGTGCTCGTACACCTCGTCGGACAGGAGCCAGATTCCCGTGTCGTGCAGCAACGCTTCGATGGCCGCGAGGTCGGCGGCACCCAGCATCGCCCCCGACGGGTTGTGCGGGCTGTTGATCATCAGCATCCGCGTCTTCGGAGTGATGGCATCACGCACGCGCTGCCAGTCGGGCGCGAAGGTGGCCGGGTCCAGCGGCACGTGCACGGCGCGCGCGCCGGCCAGGTCGATCGCGGGCTCGTAGCAGTCGTAGCAGGGGTCGAGGACGACCACTTCATCGCCCGCGCGGACCACGGCATGGATCGCATTGAAGATGGCTTCGGTGGCACCGCTGGTCACGGTGATCTCGCGGTCCACGTCCGGCGTCCAGCCGTAGCAATCCACGGTCTTGGCGGCAATGGCCTGCCGCAGCGCGGGCGTCCCGGTCATCATCGCGTACTGGTTGGCTCCGGCCCGCATCGCGCGGTCCAGGGCATCGACCAACCGCCCGGGGACCGGGAAATCCGGGAAGCCCTGCCCGAGGTTCACGGCGCCATGGCGGGCCGCCAGCTGGGACATGACGGTGAAGATGGTCGTCCCGACCTTGGGGAGCTTGGTCTCAGGCTGCATCGGTCCGTGATCCGCGTGGAAAGCCGGAAGTGTACCGGCCCCAATCTGCTGCTATCGTGCGGGCGTGGACGACCCGCTGACACAGCAGGGGACCGACGGGCAACCGGCGCCCGACGGGCAGCGCTTGGCCAAGGCGTTCCGGCTGGCGGCCTACATCACGGAACTCGATGGCACCACGATCGAGCTGGCCGTTGGCCACGTGGCGCACGAACTGGAACAGCGACTGCGCGGCCATTGCTTCGCCTACATCACGGCGTGGAACCCCGGCGGCGTGACGCGTGGGGATGCGGAAAACGCAGCCGCCGACCTCGAACTCTGCCGGTTGATCGACAGCCACCGCCTGGTCCGCGTGCCGATGGGGTCTTCCGCGCCCGACGGGGAGTGGTGGGAGCCGGGATGGCTCGTGCTTGACGTATCGCGCGTGACCCTGGACGAGTGGGCCCATCATTTCGGGCAGAGCGGCACGCTCTGGTGGCAACGCGGGCAGCCTGTGCACCTGCGGATGTACGTGCCCAACCCGCAGCTTGGCAGCGACATCTACACCGACTGGATAGAATGACGCGACGCCGCGACGCGGCCTTTCGCCGACGCCGTGTCGAACGCATCCACACTCCCCCTGCTCCACGTGCGCGCCCTGCGGTTCCTGCGCGACGAGTCGCCCGTGTTCGGGCCGCTCGACTTCGAGGTGGATCGCGGCGAAGCCCTGCTCGTGCAGGGTGCCAACGGCATCGGCAAGACCACCATGCTGCGGGTGCTGGCCGGGCTGCTGCCGGCGGATGACGGGGAAATCACGCTGGTTGGCGGCCAGGCCGGTCGCGCGCGCGCCGGGCTCATCGCCTACCTGGGCCACCTGCCTGCCTTGAAGGGCGACCTCACCTGCGCAGAAAACCTGCTGGTCGCCTGCGGGCTGCAGGGCCGGAGGCCGAAGCGCGGCATCGACGATTCCCTGCGCATCGTCGGGCTGGAAGGCTACGAGGACCAGTTCGCGCGGCAGCTCTCCGCCGGGCAACGCAAGCGCCTGTCGCTGGCCCGCACCTGGTTGTCGCCGGCCGTGCTCTGGCTGATGGACGAGCCCTACGCGAACCTCGACCTTGAAGGCATCGAACTGGTCAACCGCCTGATCACGGCGCATCTCGCCGAAGGCGGCGCCGCGATGGTCACCACGCATGGCGCCTACGCCGCCCCCCCGGTGCGCACGCGGCTGCTGCAGATGGAGCGCGCGCGATGATCATGGCGGCGATCCGCGCGCAGGTCGTGCGCGACCTCACCTTGCTGTGGCGCAAGCGGGGCGATGCGCTGCAGCCGGTGTTGTTCGCGTTGCTGGTGGTGGTGGTGTTCGCGCTGGCTTCCGACGGCAATCCCGCGCACCTGCGCACCGTGGCGCCTGCCGTGGTGTGGGTGGCCGCGCTGCTGGCGGGCCTGCTGGCACTGGACGCGATGTTTCGCGGCGATGCCGAGGATGGCTCGCTGGAACAGTGGCTGCTCTCTCCCGTGCCGCTGCCGGTGCTGGTGGGCACGCGCGTGCTGACCCACTGGCTCACCACCGCGCTGCCGGTGATCGTGTCGGTGCCGCTGTTGGGCGAGTTGCTGAATCTTCCGCACGCGGCCTTGCCGGTCGTGATGGGCTCGTTGCTGTTGGGCACGCCCCTGCTCAGCCTGCTGGGCGCCGTGGTGGCGGCACTCACGGTCGGCCTGCGCCGTGCCGGCATGCTGCTGGCATTGCTGGCGCTGCCGTTGTACGTGCCGGTCCTGGTGTTTGGTGCCGGCAGCGTGGCAGCGTCGATGCAGGGCTTGGATTACACCGGCGCATGGTTGCTGCTGGGAGCCGGGCTGGTGCTCGGCAGCGTGTTGGCACCGGTGGTCGCAGCCGCGGCGATCCGGATTGGATTGCGTTGAACGAAGGATCAAGAAACGAATGAGCGTGCTGAAAGTGTCCCTGCGGTGCGTGACCCCCGTGGTCTTCGCCGTCCTGCTTGCGGCCTGTGGCCACGACGGCTCGACGGCGGATGCCGGCAACGATGAGGGCACGGCCAGCCAGGCGCCCGCCCCCGCGACGGGGCCGGCCATGCCAGATCCAACGGCGATGCCCCCCGCGAATCCGCCCGACGACCAGGCGCCCGCAGCCGAAGCCTCCGTCGCGCCAGCGGCCGCGCCGATCGCGGCCGGCCCGCCGGTGGATCCGGATCTGTGTCATGCGGAGGTCGCCGCCGGAGACACGCTGGCGTTCGACCCCCCGTCGCTCGACATCCCGCGCGGCTGCCGGACGTTCACCCTGACCCTGCGTCACACCGGCAAGCTGCCGGTGACGGTGATGGGCCACAACCTGGTGATCGCCAAGGCGGCGGACATCGATGGCGTCGCCCGCAACAGCCTGGGCGCCGGGCCGATCCGCAATTACGTGGAACCCAGCGACCGCCGCGTGATCGCCCGCAGCAAGGTGGTGGGCGGTGGCGGGACGGCCTCAGTGAAGATCGACGTGGCGAAACTGCTGGCCGGCGGCGGTGGCTATGCCTTCTTCTGCAGCTTCCCGGGCCATGCCCGCGACATGCGCGGCACCATCAACCTGCGTTGAAGGGCGATTCCCTCGGCGGCCAAAGGGCCGCACTGGTATCCTCTAGGCTTCGATTTGGCCGGAAAACGGGGCATCCCGCGGGCCGGCCGGCACCATTTCCGATGACTGAATGAATCCCCTCTTCCGCTGGTTCCACCAACTCGGCTCGCCTCCGTATTTCGATCGCTTCGCCGCGCGTTGGGCGCCGTGGTGCCACGCCATCGGTGCGCTGCTGATGGCGGTGGGAATGTGGAGTGCGCTGTTCCGGGTCCCCGCCGACTACCAGCAAGGCGACAGCTTCCGCATCCTCTACATCCATGTCCCCTGCGCCTGGATGAGCATGGGGGTGTTCGCGCTGATGGCGTTCTACGCGGCGATCGCCCAGGTCTGGCGGATCAAGCTGTGCGAGAGCCTGGCGATGGCCTGCGCGCCCACGGGCGCCGCCTATACGCTGGTCACGCTCGTGACCGGCTCCATCTGGGGCAAGCCGATGTGGGGCACGTGGTGGGACTGGGACCCGCGCCTCACCACCGAACTCATCCTGTTGTTCCTGTACCTCGGCGTGATCGGTCTGTACCAGGCGATCGAGGACCGTCGCCAGGCCGCACGTGCCGCTGGCTTCCTCGCGATGGTCGGTGTCGTCCTGTTGCCGGTGATCCACTACTCGGTGACCTGGTGGAATTCCCTGCACCAGGGCCAGACGATTTCCCTGTTCGGCAAATCGCACATGGATGCGAGCATGCAGGCGCCCTTGTGGTGGATGGTGATCGGCATCCACGTCTGGTTCATCGGGACGCTGCTCGCACGCGCCCGGGCCGACAGCCTGCAACGGGAATCCGCCAAGGCCTGGGTGCTGCAGTCGATGGAGGGCGGCGCATGAGCTATGCCAGCTACGTGGCGGCCGCGTACGCGATCTTCATCGTGTTCATCGCGTGGGATTTCATCGCACCGCGATTGCTGCTTGCACGCGCCCGCAGTGCCGCGCGCCAGCGCGCACGCCGTGATGCCGCCCGCGCGAAGGGAGCCACGCCATGAATCCCACGCGCAAGCGCCGGCTCATCTTCGTGCTGCTGGCGGTGCTCGCCGCGGCGGTCGCGATTTCGCTGGTGGCCATGGCCCTGCAACGCAACGTGGCCTATCTCTACACGCCCAGTGAAGTGCTGCATGGCGACGCCGGCAACCACGCGCGTTTCCGCCTTGGTGGCATGGTGGCGGCCGGTTCGTTCAAGCGCGCACCGGGATCGATGGAGGCGCATTTCGACGTGGATGACGGCGATGCCCGCCTGCCCGTGGCCTATACCGGCATCCTCCCGGACCTGTTCCGCGAAAAGCAGGCCGTGATCGCCACTGGCCGCATGCAGGGCGGCACGTTCGTCGCCGAGCAGGTCCTCGCGAAGCACGACGAGACCTACATGCCCAAGGAAGTGGCCGACAAGATGGCCGCGGCGCACCAGCGCCATGCGGTGAAGGCCGGGAACATTCCGGCGACGACGCCCTGATGCCTGGCGAACTCGGTCATTTCGCGCTGATCCTGGCGTTCCTCGTTGCGCTGGTGCAGTCCGTGCTGCCGCTGGCCGGCGCGCACCGTGGCCGCGAGGACTGGATGGCCGTGGCGCGTCCTGCCGCCTGGGCGCAACTGGCGCTGGTCGCGTTCGCGTTCGGCGTGCTGACCTGGGCCTTCGTGGTGCAGGACCGCACCTTCGCCTACGTGGTGGAGAACAGCAACTCGCTGCTACCACTGGTGTACCGCTACACCGCCGTGTGGGGCGCGCATGAGGGCTCGCTGCTGCTGTGGCTGCTGGTGCTTGCGCTGTGGACCGGCGCCGTCGCCACCTTCTCGAAGCGCTTGCCGATGGCGGTGGTCGCACGCGTGCTGGGCGTGATGGGCATCGTCTCCCTGGGCTTCCTGGCGTTGATGATCTTCACCAGCAGTCCGTTCGACCGCGTGTTGCCCGCAGCCGCGGAAGGGCGGGATCTCAACCCGTTGCTGCAGGATCCCGGCATGGTCATCCATCCGCCGGTCCTGTACTTCGGCTACGTGGGTTTCGCGGTGCCATTCGCGTTCGCGATCGCCGCGTTGCTCGATGGCCACGTGGATGCGCGCTGGCTGCGCTGGACCCGGCCCTGGACCAACGTGGCCTGGGGCTTCCTCACGCTCGGGATCGCGCTGGGGAGTGCGTGGGCCTATTACGAGCTCGGCTGGGGCGGCTGGTGGTTCTGGGATCCGGTTGAGAACGCCAGCTTCATGCCGTGGCTTGCCGGCGCGGCGCTGCTGCATTCGCAAGCGGTGACCGAGAAGCGCGGCAGCTTCGCCGCCTGGACGCTGCTGCTGGCGATCGCCACGTTCTCGTTGTCGCTGCTCGGCACCTTCCTCGTGCGCTCGGGCGCGATCACCAGCGTGCATGCATTCGCGGCGGATCCGACGCGCGGGGTCTTCATCCTGGTCTACCTCGCCGTCGTCATCGGTGGATCGCTGGCGTTGTATGCATGGCGCGCACCGGACACGACCAGCTCGGCCAAGCCATTCACGCCGTGGTCGCGCGAGACGCTGTTGCTGCTGAACAACCTCCTGCTCACCTGCGCGTGCGCAATGGTGCTGGTCGGCACGCTGTACCCGATGCTGGCGGATGCGCTGGACCTGGGGAAGATCTCGGTGGGGCCGCCCTACTTCAGCCTGCTCTTCATCCTGCTGATGGCGCCGCTGGTGGCCTTGCTGCCGTTTGGCCCGCTCACGCGCTGGCAGCAGGAACAACCTTCTCGGGTGATGGCGATGCTGGCGCCGTGGGCAGCGCTGGCCGTGGCCATGGCGGTCGTCGCTGCGTGGATGAGCCCGCGCGGCACGCTGCGCGTCGTGCTGGCGGCGCTGGGCGCCACGTGGGTGCTGGCCGGGACGGTGCGCTTCATCGTGTCGCGCTTCAATGCCGGCGGCCGCACGTTTACCGCCGAAATGCTCGGCATGAGCCTTGCGCACGTGGGCATCGGCGTCTTCCTCTCGGGGGCGCTGCTTGCCGATGCATTCGCGCAGCAACGCGAAGTGGCCCTTGCGCCCGGCCAGAGCATCCGCGTCGCGGGCGATGACTATCGCTTCGACGGCGCAGTCCATAGCGAAGGCCCGAACTACCTCGCCGACCGCGGCACCGTCGTGATCACGCGCGACGGCGCGCAGGTTGCAACGCTGCACCCTGAAAAGCGCAGCTATGCCAGTGGCGGCCAGGTCATGACCGAGGCCGCCATCCATGGTGGCGTGCTGCGCGATCGCTATGTCGCGCTCGGCGAACCACTGGGCGGGGGCAGTTGGGCCGTGCGCGTGCACAGCAAGCCCATGGTCCGCTTCATCTGGGCGGGCGCGTTGCTGATGGCGCTGGGAGGCTTCGTCACCGCCACCGATCGCCGTTTCCGCCGCAAGGAGAATCCGCAATGACCGCAAACAGGATGACGGCGCGCCGCTGGCTCCCGCTCGCCATCTTCATTGCCCTGGGCGTGCTGCTTGCTGCAGGCGTGTGGATGAGCCGGCGTGGCGACCGCGATGCCCTGCCCTCCCCGTTGATCGGGCGCGCGGCCCCGGAGTTCAAGTTGCAGGACCTGTTCGACGACACCCACGTGGTGCGCCTGGAGGACCTCAAGGGTGCGCCGTTCGTCCTGAACGTGTGGGGTAGCTGGTGCGTGAGCTGCCGCGAGGAACACCCGGTGCTGTCCGCGTTCTCTGCGACCAAGCGCGTGCGCGTGATCGGCTACGACTGGAAGGATGATCCGGCGGATGCAAAGCGCTGGCTGGAGCAGCTGGGCAACCCGTACTGGCTGGTGCTGTCGGACCAGGAAGGCAAGACGGCGATTGACCTGGGCGTGTACGGCGCGCCGGAAACCTACCTGATCGACGGCAAGGGCATCGTGCGCTGGAAGCACGTGGGCCCGCTGACCGACCTGGTGATCCACAACGAGCTGGAGCCCGCGCTGGCCCTGGCGGAGCAGCGCGACTGATGCGTGCCTTCCTGCTGGCGCTGGTGTTGTGCATGCTGCCGCTGTTCGCGCAGGCGCAGGTGGACAGCGCCACCGCGCCGCCGGTGTTCAGCAACGCCGCGGAAGAACAGCGTTTCCACGCACTCACCTCCGAGCTGCGATGCGTGATGTGCCAGAACCAGTCGCTGGCGGACTCCAATGCACTGGTCGCCCGCGACCTGCGCAAGGAAGTGCTGCAGCTGATGCACGACGGGCGCACCGATGCGCAGATCAAGCAATTCCTCGTGCAACGCTACGGCGAATTCGTGCTGTACCGGCCGCGCGTGGAAGAACGCACGTGGCTGCTGTGGTTTGGCCCGGCACTGCTGGTGCTCGCCGGCGCCGCCCTGGTGGCCGTGCTGGTGCGCCGCAACGCCGGTCGCGCGCGTGACACCGTGCCTGCCGACGAGCCGCAGGAGTGGTGATGGCAGTGTTCATTGCCCTTGCCGTGGTGCTGGTGCTAACCGTGGGCATGTTCGTGTTGCGGCCGCTGATGGCGCGTGCGCTGCCACTGGTGGGCGCGGTCGTGCTGGCGATGGGGGTCGCGGCCTTCGGCTTGTACCGGACCCTGGGGACGCCGGCCGCGCTGGATCCCGCACTTACCCACGCGCCGACCACGCTGGGCGAAGCCGTCATGCAACTGGAAGCGCGCATGCAGGCCAACCCCGGCGATGCGCAGGGCTGGCGCCTGCTCGGCCAGGCCTATTCCGCGCAGGCGCGTCCCGCCGATGCCGGCAAGGCGTATGCCCAGGCACTGGCGATCACGCCGGGCGACGCCGACCTGCTGGTGGAAGCCGCGGAGGCCCGCGCCCTCGCCGCGACGGAGCATCGTTTCGACGCGCAGGCCATCGGCTGGCTGGACAAGGCACTGTCCATCGATCCCCATCATCAGCGCGCGCTCTGGTTCCGCGGCATCGCGCAACGCCAGGCCGGGGCCGCCGCCGCCGCCGCACGCACGTGGGAGTCGCTGCTGCCACAGGTCGATGCCAAGACTGCCGCGAGCCTGGAACCGCAGATCGACGAGGCACGCAGGGCCGCTGGCCTGCCGCCGCTGCCGGCCTCGGCTGCGGCTGGCGCGAAAGCCGCCGGCATCACCGTGCACGTCACGCTGGACCCGGACCTGGCGGCGCGAGCGCGCTTTGCCGACACCGCCGTCGTGTTCGTGGTCGCCAAGGCAATTGGCGGTCCACCAATGCCCGTGGCCGTCGAAAAACACGCCTTGTCCGAACTGCCATTGACGGTCACCCTGGATGACGGCGACAGCCCGATGCCCACGATGAAATTGTCCACGCTGAAGCAGGCCGAAGTCAGCGCACGCATTTCCGCCAGTGGCGAGGCGATACCGGCCGATGGCGACCTCAGCTCGCGCGCCGCCCGAATCGACCTGCCCGCCAAGTCCCCTGTTGATCTCGTGATCGGCGCCCCTGCCCGCTGAGCCCCCAATGCACGAATTCATCCCTCCCGGCACCCGTTTCATCGCCCTCCCCGATGGCTTCCCGCTGCGTCGCGGTGGGCACCTCGACGGTGCGCGCGTGGCGTACGAGACCTGGGGCACGCTGGATGCCGCGCGCAGCAATGCCATCCTCATCCTGACCGGGCTGTCGCCGGATGCGCATGCCGCTTCCACGCCGGAAAATCCCGCCAAGGGCTGGTGGGAAGAGATGATCGGGCCCGGCAAGCCCATCGACACCAACCGCTGGTTCGTGGTCTGCGTGAACTCGCTGGGCAGCTGCAAAGGATCCACCGGACCCGCCTCGGCCGATCCGGCCACGGGCCAGCCGTACCGCCTCGACTTCCCCGACCTGTCCATCGAGGATTGCGCGGACGCGGCGGCGCAT
>Ga0208892_1000034_pt1 | contig 11926 bp, 10 predicted proteins | sample SoimicmetaGmgHAC_FD_188336 | JGI IMG/M metagenome (GOLD analysis project Ga0208892, IMG submission 188336) | Soil and rhizosphere microbial communities from Laval, Canada - mgHAC (SPAdes) (version 2) | ecosystem: Environmental > Terrestrial > Deep subsurface > Rock core/Sediment | place: Laval... | reverse complement strand
GCGGATCACGTTGCCGGTGTTCGGCGGGATTTCGGGCTGGTGGAGGATGACGTGCAGCATCGGCGCTTCCCTGACCTCCGGCCTAGTGTAGGCAGGGCGGGTAGCCGGTAGCATCGGGAGTTTGCCAATCCGGAAGGGGAGTTCCATGCGCCAACCACGTCCCGCGCTGCTCGCGCTTGCACTGACCGCTGCGCTTGCCGGCGTCGCCACGCCCGCGCTCGCCGCCACGAAGCAGGCGGCGCCCGCGGCCACCGCAGGCAGCCACATCGACATCCCGTACCAGCAGTTCACCCTGCCGAACGGCCTGCGCGTGATCGTGCACACCGACCACAAGGCCCCGGTGGTGTCGGTGGCGATCTGGTACCACGTGGGCTCCAAGGACGAGAAGACGGGCCACACCGGTTTCGCGCATCTGTTCGAACACCTGATGTTCAACGGGTCGGAGAACCACAAGGGTGAATACTTCGAGCCGTTCGAGAAGGCTGGCGTCTCCGACATCAACGGCAACACCTGGCTCGACCGCACGATGTACTTCGAGACCGTGCCCACCACCGCGCTCGACATGGCGCTGTGGATGGAGTCCGACCGCATGGGCCACCTGCTTGGCGCGATCGACCAGAAGGTGCTGGACGAGCAGCGCGGCGTGGTGCAGAACGAGAAGCGCCAGGACGAGAACCAGCCCTACGGCCGCGTGGGCGAACAGGAACTGGCCGAGACCTACCCGGCCAACCACCCCTACCACCACGACACCATCGGTTCGATGGCGGACCTCAACGCCGCCTCGCTGGACGACGTGAAAACGTGGTTCCGCAATTACTACGGCGCCGCCAACACCGTGCTGGTGATGTCCGGCGACATCGATGCGGCCACCGCGAAGGCGAAGGCGCTGAAGTACTTCGGCGACATTCCCGCAGGTCCCGCGGTGGCGCGCCAGGCGCACTGGACGGCGGAGCGCACCACCTCCACGCGTTCGCAGATGGAAGACGTGGTGCCGCAGACGCGCATCATCCGCGAGTGGAACATCCCCGCGCGCAGCGAGCGCGACTTCGTGCTGCTCGACCTCGCCGGCGACGTGCTGGGCGGTGGCAAGACCTCGCGCCTGTACCAGCGCCTCGTCTACCAGGACAAGCTGGTGGATTCGGTGTCCGCGGGCGCGAGCCCGTTCGAGCTCGGCAGCCAGTTCGAGATCCAGGCCGACGTCAAGAAGGGCGCCGATCCCGCCAAGGTCGAGGCGGCCATCGCCGATGAACTCCGGAAGTTCCTTGCCGAAGGCCCGAATGCCGACGAGCTCGCCCGCGTGCAGGTGCAGGATCGCGCCGGCACCATCCGCGGCCTGGAGAAAGTGCTGGGCAAGGCGCGCGCACTCGGCGAGAGCGCGTTGTACCTGGGCAGCCCGGATGCATGGAAACAGCAGTTCACCTGGCAGCAGCAGGCCAGGCCGGCCGAAGTGCAGGCCGCGGCGAAGCGCTGGCTGTCGCGCGGCGACTACACGCTGACCGTGGTGCCGACCAAGACCGCGCCGAAGGTCGTCGACGTGGCGGGCCTGCCCGCGGGCAAGCGCCCTGCGGATCTCCCCGGCGCGGCGACGGCGAAATTCACCACCACCAAGGGCGCCATCGATCGCAGCCAGGGCGTGCCGGCCGTGACCGCGTATCCCGACCTGAGCTTCCCGGCGGTGCAGCGCGCCAGGCTCAAGAACGGCATCGAAGTGGTGCTGGCCGAACGCCACGCCGTTCCGGTGGTGGGCCTGTCGTTGCAGTTCGATGCCGGCTACGCCACCGACCAGGGCGGCAAGCTCGGCACCGCCAGCTTCACCAGCGGCATGCTCGACGAAGGCACCGCCACGCTCGACTCCGTGCAGATCGCGCAGCGCCGCGAGCGCCTGGGCATGACGCTGGGCACCGGGTGCGGACTCGACAGCTGCAGCGTGAGCACCAGCATGCTCGCCGCCAACCTGCAGCCGTCCCTGGCCCTGTTGTCCGACGTGGTGCGCAACCCCGCGTTCCGGGATGCCGACGTCGAGCGCGTGCGCGCGCAATGGCTGGCCGGCATCGCCCAGGAAAAGAGCCAGCCCGTCGGGCTGGCGCTGCGCACCCTGCCGCCCCTGCTCTACGGCAAGGGCCATCCGTATGCGATTCCGTTCACCGGCAGCGGCACCGAGCAGGCGATCAAGTCGTTGACCGCCGCGGACATGCGCGCCTGGCAGGCCACGTGGCTGCGTCCGGACAACGTGCGCATCCTGGTCTCCGGCGACACCACGCTGCCCGAGATCACCCGGCAGCTCGATGCCGTGTTTGGCGACTGGAACGCACCCGCGGTGGCGAAGGGCAGCAAGTCGATCCCGGTCGTCGCCGCGCAGGTCGCGCCGCGCGTGTACCTGATCGACAAGCCCGGTGCGCCGCAGTCGCTGATCCTTGCAGGTGAACTGGCGCCGTCGACGACGGCGAAGGACAACCTGCAGATCCAGACGATGAACGGTGCGTTCGGTGGTGCGTTCACCTCGCGCCTCAACATGAACCTGCGCGAGGACAAGCACTGGGCCTACGGGGCCTTCAGCTTCATGCGCGATGCGCTGGGCCAGCGCCCGTACATGCTGTATGCGCCGGTGCAGACCGACAAGACCGGAGAATCGGCGGCGGAGATGTTGAAGGAGGCCAAGGCCCTGGTGGGTGATCGCCCGCTGACCACGGCGGAGATCGCCAAGATCAAGGCCAACGACGTGCGCAGCCTGCCGGGTGCGTACGAGACGGCGGCGGCGGTGCTTGGCGCGCTGGAAGGAAACGCGCTGTATGGCCGCCCGGACGACTACGTGGCCACGCTCAAGCAGCGCACCGAAGCGCAGACCGACGATTCCGTGCGTGCCGCCGCGACCGAAGTCGTCCGTCCGGAGGCGCTGACGTGGGTGATCGTGGGCGACCTGTCGAAGATCGAGGCGCCGGTGCGCGCCCTGAACCTCGGGCCGGTCACCGTGATCGATGCCGACGGCAACCCGGTGGCGGCGCCGAAGAAGTAAACGCCGCCCCACCGCCATCGGTCCCGCGCGGGCCGCTGGCTTGCTCCATCCACGACGGCCCGGGCACACTCGGGCCGTCCCTCTTTGCGGATCCCCGATGCCCCTGCGCCCGATGCTTCTCCTCGCCGGCGGATTGCTGCTGTCCGCCTGCACCCTGGCACCCATCACCGATGCCGCCAATGGCGTGCGCGTGCTGGCCACCGCGCCCACCGGATGCACGCGCATGGACCAGGTGGAGGTGGCGGTCACGCCCGGGCTGGGCCCGTATGCACGCAATCCGCTGCGGGTGAAGGACGAGCTGGAATCGCTGGCCCGCAACCAGGCCGCCGCCGCCGGTGCGAATGCCGTGGTTCAGGTGGGAGCGCCGGTGGAGGGCCGGCAGCGGTTCGACACCTACCGCTGCGGAAGCTGAACGCGCGTCACAGCCTTGAAAAACAAGGCCGGAGCCCAAATCACGGTATCCTTGACGGCTGCCTTTGGATACCCGCGCCCATGCTGTTCCAGAATGTCGCCATCGCTGGTCTTGCCCACATCGACGCCCCGCGTCGCCTGTCCTCGGACGAGATCAACGAGCGCCTGAAGCCCACGCTTGATCGCCTCGGCATCAAGACCGACGTGCTGAAGGACATCGCCGGCATCCATGCCCGCCACCTGTGGGAAGAGGGCGTGCAGGCTTCCGACGTGGCCACGCTGGCCGCGGTGAAGGCGCTGGCCGACGCCGGCATCGATCCCGACAAGGTGGGCCTGCTGGTCAACACCTCCGTGAGCCGCGATTACCTCGAGCCGTCCACCGCGTCGATCGTCAGCGGCAACCTCGGCCTGCCCGACACCTGCCAGAACTTCGACGTGGCGAACGCCTGCCTCGCGTTCCTCAACGGCATGGACATCGCCAGCCGCATGATCGAGCGCGGCGAGATCGACTACGCATTGATCGTGGATGGCGAGACCGCCAACCTCGCCTACGAAAAGACCATGGAACGCCTGCAGCGCGACGACGCCACGGAAGAGCAATTCCGCAACGAGATGGCCACGCTGACGCTGGGCTCCGGTGCGGCGGCGATGGTGATGGCCCGTGCCGAACTGGCGCCGGGTGCCCCGCGTTACCGCGGCGGCGTGACCCGCGCGGCCACCGAGTGGAACAGCCTGTGCCGCGGCAACCTCGACGGCATGATCACCGACACCCGCCTGCTGCTGATCGAAGGCGTGAAGCTGGCGCAGAAGACGTTCGAGGTCGCGCGCCACAAGCTCGGATGGGTGGCCGGCGAACTCGACGAGTTCGTGGTGCACCAGGTGAGCAAGGTGCATACCGCGGCATTCACCAAGGCGATGGGCATCGATCCGCTCAAGGTGCTGACCATCTTCGGCGAGCACGGCAACATCGGCCCGGCTTCGGTGCCGATCGTGCTGAGCAAGCTGCGCGAGATGGGCCGCCTGAAGAAGGGCAGCCGCGTGGCGTTGCTCGGCATCGGTTCCGGCCTCAACTGCTCGATGGCCGAAGTGGTCTGGTGAGATGAAGACGGCCACCGGCCGCTTCCGCAACGGGACTCCCAAACCCGCCGACAGTCCCGAGCCGGGTTTCCGGGTCATGTGGGACTTCTTCTTCAACAAACCGGTGCACACGGTGCCGTCGGCCCCCGTGCCGGTGCAGGCACTCACGCGCGAGGCGCTGGACGCCGCGCCTGAGCACAGCCTGTATCGGCTGGGCCATTCCACGTTGCTGATGAAGTTGCGCGGGGGCTGGTGGGTCACTGATCCGGTGTTCTCCCTGCGTGCCTCTCCTGTGCAGTTCGCGGGGCCGAAGCGGTTCCACGCGCCGCCGATCGCGCTGGACGACCTGCCACCGTTGCGCGGCGTGCTGCTCTCGCATGACCACTACGACCATCTCGACCGCGCCACGATCAAGGCGCTCGCGCGCCGTGCCGATCTCTTCGTGTGCACGCTCGGCGTGGGCGACCGGTTGCGCGGCTGGGGCGTGCCTGGCGAACGCATTCGCGAACTGGACTGGTGGCAGGACACGGATGTGGACGGACTGCGCCTGACTTGCACGCCCTCGCAGCACTTCTCCGGCCGCGGCCTGCGCGACGGCAACCGCACGCTGTGGGCCTCGTGGGTCATCGACAGCGGCGCGCTGAAGGTGTTCTTCAGCGGCGACAGCGGCTACTTCGACGGCTTCGCCGAGATCGGCCGGCGGCATGGCCCGTTCGACGTCACCCTGATCGAAACCGGCGCCTACGACCGCCACTGGCCTTACGTGCACATGCAGCCCGAGGAGACCGTGCAGGCCCATCAGGACTTGCACGGGCGCTGGCTGCTGCCGATCCACAACGGCACCTTCGATCTGGCCATGCATGCGTGGTGGGAACCGTTCGAGCGCGTGGTGGCGCTGGCCGCCATGCAAGGCATTGCCGTGGCGACGCCGCGGATGGGCGAACGCGTGGACCTGGCCGCACCGCATGCGGGCCAACGCTGGTGGCGCGCGATGCAGGCCGAGGAAGCCGCACATCCCCAGGCGCCGCCGTCATTCGTTGAGCGGCTGTGCGCCTCGCTCGTCGGACAACGTGATTGAACGGGACCGACCCATGAACGCCGCCACGATTCCCCCATGCCCGCAATGCCAGTCCACCTACGCCTATGCGGACGGCGACCTGCTCGTCTGCCCCGAATGCGGGCACGAGTGGACGCCGGGCGCAGCGGCTGCTGAAGACGTGCTTGAAGTGCGCGATGCGGTGGGCAACCGGCTGGCCGATGGCGACACCGTCACCGTCGTCAAGGACCTGAAGGTCAAGGGCGCGTCTAACGCGCTGAAGGTGGGGACGCGGGTCAAGGGCATCCGCTTGGTCGATGGTGCCGATGGCCACAACATCGACTGCCGGATCGAGGGGTTCGGGGCGATGCGGTTGAAGTCGGAGTTCGTGAAAAAGGCCTGAGAATTGATTTGTATATTTTTTCAAAAAAAGTATACAAATGGCCTCGAACATGTGTAGCGAGTCCAGGGCTTCGAGCGGGACTGTCCCCGTACAATTCCCAGATGGATTTCCCCGACTACCCCTTCACCCCGCAGCGGTTCGAAGTGCGGCCCGGCATCGCGATGTCCTTCCTCGACGAGGGCCCGCGCGATGGCGAGGTGATCGTGATGCTGCACGGCAACCCGTCGTGGAGCTATTACTGGCGATACCTGGTGCTTGGCCTGCGGGATCCGGCTTCTGGAAGGGCATATCGCTGCATCGTGCCGGACCATGTGGGGATGGGCCTGTCCGACAAGCCGGACGACGGCATCCATGCAACACCGCGCTACGACTACACGCTGCAGTCGCGCATCGATGATGTCGATGCCTTGCTGGAGCACCTCGGCATCACCGGGCCGGTCACGCTTGCGGTGCACGACTGGGGCGGGATGATCGGCTTCGGGTGGGCGCTGCGCGATCCGTCGCGCATCAAGCGGCTGGTCATCACCAATACCGCGGCGTTCCCGCTGCCTGCGGCCAAGCACTTCCCGAAGCGGCTGGCGATGGGACGCGACTCCCGCATCGGCGGCTGGCTGATCCGCCGTTTCAACCTGTTCGCCCGTGGCGCGGCGGCCTTCGGCACGGTGCGCCGGTTGCCGCGCGACATTGCCGACGCCTATGCCGGCGTGTACGACGGCTGGACGAACGCGATCTCCACCCTGCGCTTCATGCAGGACATTCCGTTGGGTGAAGGCGACCGCGCGTGGCCGCTGGTCCAGGCCGTGGAAGCCGCGCTGCCTGGCTACGCCGACCGCCCGGCGTTCATCGGGTGGGGCCTGCAGGATTTCGTGTTCGACCGGCATTTCCTCGACGGGTTCCGGTCGGCGTTGCCGAACGCGGAAGTCCACGCGTTCCAGGATGCCGGCCACTACGTGCTGGAAGACAAGCACGAAGTGCTGGTGCCGGCGATCCGCGCCTTCCTCGACGCGCATCCCGCCTAACGGGTCCAGTCCCCGGGCGTCAGCACGGGCAGGCCATGCCGCGAACGCGCCCGGTCGCAATGCGGGTCCGCCGCGCCGGATTCCCAGGACGGCTGCACCGCGCGGCATGGCGAGGGCCGCAAGGGATGGATGGTGCAGCGCGTGGCAACGCCGACCGTTCCCTCCAGCGCGACGCAGTGCGGTTTCGGCTGGTCGGTGCCGCGCATCGCCCGTTCGTGCGAACGCAAGGGCTGCGTGAATCCCACGGGCACCGTGCCGCCCGGGGTGTCATCGGCCTCCGACCAGTGGAACGCCACGCGGAACGCCGCGCAGCACGCGCCGCAGGCCAGGCAGGGATGCGAGGTGGGTGTGTCGGGCATGGCGTTATTTTCGGTCATGCTGCGACAATGCGGCGATGACCGGGGACGCCTCGCTTGCCGACACGCTCGACCGCCTCGCCCGCGACCAGCCGGATGCGGTGGCGATGCGCTGCCCCGGTGCCGGCGGCCGCTACAGCGTTGCACTGACCTATGCGCAGCTGGCCTCGCGCAGTGCGGCGATCGCCTCCGGCCTCGCGGCGCAGGGCCTGGCGCCCGGCATGCGCACCGTGGTGATGGTGCGGCCGACGCCCGAATTCTTCCTGTTGATGTTCGCGCTGTTCCGACTGGGCGCGGTGCCGGTGCTGGTGGACCCCGGCATCGACCGCCGGGCTTTGCGGCAATGCCTGCACGAGGCGCAGGCCGAGGCCTTCATCGGCATTCCACTGGCGATGCTCGCGCGCCGCGTGCTTGGCTGGGCGCGCTCCGCGCGTATCAGCGTCACCACCGGGCGCCGCGCCGTGTTGGCGGACGCCACGCTGGCCACTATCGAACGCGCCGGTGTCGCGCGTCCCCGCGCATTCCCGCCTGCGGATCCCGAAGCCGTCGCGGCAATCCTGTTCACCAGCGGCTCGACCGGCGTGCCGAAAGGCGTGGTGTACCGGCACCGGAATTTCATGGCGCAGGTCGCCATGTTGCGCGAGGCGTTCCAGGTGATGCCCGGCGGCGTCGACCTGCCGACCTTCCCGCCGTTCGCATTGTTCGATCCCGCATTGGGCCTGACCTCGATCATTCCCGACATGGATCCGACGCGGCCCGCGCGCGCGAATCCGCGCAAGCTGCATGCGGCGATCCGGCGCTTCGGCGTGACGCAGTTGTTCGGCTCGCCCGCGTTGCTGCGGGTATTGGCTGCGCACGGCGAGGCCTTGCCGACAGTGGTGCGCGTAACGAGCGCGGGCGCCCCCGTGCCGCCGGATACGGTGGCCGCGATGCTGGCGCTGCTGCCCGATGCTGCGCGCCTGTGGACGCCGTACGGCGCGACCGAATGCCTGCCGGTCTCCGTGATCGAGGGCCGCGAGCTGCTGGCGCTGCGCGAGCGCACCGAATCCGGCGCCGGCACCTGCGTGGGCCGGCCGGTGTCGCCCAACCTCGTGCGCATCATCGCGATCAGTGACGACGCGATTGCCGACTGGTCGCAGGCTCGTGAAGTCTCGCCGGGCATCGTGGGCGAAATCACCGTGGCCGGGCCCACGGCCACCGATGCGTACTGGAACCGCGATGCGCAGACGCGGCTGGCGAAGATCCGCGAGCCCCTCGCGGACGGTGGCGAGCGCATCGTCCATCGCATGGGCGATCTTGGTTATGTCGATCGCGACGGACGGCTGTGGTTCTGCGGACGCAAGTCGCAACGCGTGGTGGTGGACGACGTGACCACCCTGTGCACGGAACAGCTCGAGCCGGTGTTCAACACGCACCCGGAGGTCGCGCGCACCGCGCTGGTCGGCGTGGGTTCCGCAGGCCAACAGCGTCCCGTGCTCGTCGTGGAACTGAACCCGCGCATCGCGGACTCGCAATGGCCGCGCATCCGCGACGAATTGCGCCATCTCGCCGACGGTACCGTGCACACGGCCAAGGTGGATGCCTTCCTGCATTACCCCAAGGCGTTCCCCGTGGATATCCGCCACAACGCCAAGATCGGCCGCGAGCGCCTGGCGGCGTGGGCGGCGAAGCAACCGGAGCTTCGTTGATGCGCATCCTCGTCACCGGCGGTGGCGGCTTTCTTGGCCAGGCGTTGTGCCGCGGACTGGTCGAGCGCGGCCACACCGTCGTCAGTTTCAATCGCGGGCATTACGCCGAACTGGAACCCATGGGCGTGCAGCAGATGCAGGGCGACCTGGCCAGCCGCCGCGCAGTGAGTGCTGCCGCCGAAGGCTGCGGTGCGGTGTTCCACAACGCGGCGAAGGCCGGCGCGTGGGGTCCGTACGACGACTACCACCGCGCCAACGTGATGGGCACGGGCAATGTCATTGCCGCGTGCCGCGCGAACGGCATCCGCAAGCTGGTCTACACCTCGACGCCGAGCGTCACCCATCGCGCCACGCATCCGGTCGAAGGCGGGACCGCCGCCGACGTCCCCTATGGCGACGACCTCAAGGCGCCTTATGCCGCGACCAAGCTGGTCGCCGAGAAAATCGTGCTGGCCGCCAACGACGCCGAGCTCGCGACCGTGGCGTTGCGCCCGCGCCTGATCTGGGGCGTGGGCGACAACCAGCTGCTGCCGCGGCTGGTCGAACGCGCGCGTGCAGGGCGCCTGATGCTGGTGGGCGATGGCACGAACCTGGTCGACACCACCTACGTGGACAACGCGGCGCAGGCGCATTTCGATGCGTTCGGCCATCTCGACATCGGTGCGTCGTGCGCCGGGCGCGCGTACTTCATCAGCAATGGCGAACCGCGGCCGATGGAGCGCATCGTCAACGACCTGCTGCGTGCCGCCGGTGCGCCCGCGGTGCATCGCCATGTTCCGTTCCGCGTGGCCTATGCACTGGGCGCGACGATGGAGCGCGCATGGCCGCTGCTGCACCTCCAGGGCGAACCGCCGATGACGCGCTTCCTCGCCGAGCAGCTGGTCACGCCGCACTGGTACAGCATGGAGCCGGCGCGGCGCGATTTCGGCTATGTCCCACGGATTTCGATGGACGAAGGCCTGCGCCGCGTGAGCGAGGCGAGCGCCGCCGCTCGCTAGAATGCAGGCCATGCCGACGTCCCTGTTCCAGCGCCTGTTGTCCAGCGAAGCGCCGCGCCCCAACTGGCGCGTGCCGGCGGGGCGTGCCCTCGAGGCGGCGCTCAACCGCGCGCTGCTGATGGATGACGACACCCGCGCCGCATTGCCCGCGCTCGATGGACGCACGGTCGCGGTGACGCTGGCCTCGCCACCGCTCGCGCTCAAGCTGACGGTCGAGGGCGATCGGCTGCGCGTGGGGCCGGTGGATGATGCGGACCGCGCCGACCTGTCGGTGCGCAGCACGCTGGGTGGCCTGCTCTCGCAACTGCCACCGTTCCGCCGCGAAGGCGCCACGCCGGTCGGGCAGCTGCGGATCGAGGGCGATGCCGATTTCGCGCGGCGCCTGCAGCGCCTGGCCGAACGCTTCGATCCGGATTGGGGCCGGCCGTTCGCCGCGGTGTTCGGCGATGTGCTCGGCACGCAGCTGGCGAACGCACTGGCGGCGGCCCTGCGGCAGTCGAAGGTCGTCGCCAACGGCGTGGCCCGCGACACCGCCGACTGGCTGACCGAAGAATCGCGCGACGTCGTGGCCAAGGCCGAGCTGCAGGCCTTCCACGACGACGTGGACCACCTGCGCGACGCGACCGACCGGCTGGCGGCCCGCATCGCGCGCCTGCGCGGGAGTGCCGCATGAGGGTGAGCGCCGCCCGGGCCTGGCGCATCGGCCGCGTGATGCTGCGCTACCGGCTGGATTCGCTGCTGGAAGACACGCCGGCCGAACGCTGGCTCGCGCTGGCACGACCGTTCGTGCCGCGCGCCTCCGCCGGGATCGTGTCGCTGCCGCGCGGTGCGCGCCTGCGCCTGGCGCTGCAGGAACTGGGGCCGATCTTCGTGAAGTTCGGGCAGGTGCTGTCGACCCGCCGCGACCTGGTGCCGGCCGACATCGCCGATGAACTGACGCTGCTGCAGGATCGCGTCGCCCCCTTCGACGGCCAGCAGGCGCGCCGCATCGTGGAGGCGTCGCTGGGTCAGCCGATCGAGTCGGCGTACGCGCGCTTCGACACCGTGCCGCTGGCCTCCGCGTCGATCGCGCAGGTGCATGCCGCCACGCTGCCCGAGGGCCGCGAGGTGGTGGTCAAGGTGTTGCGTCCCGACATCGACAGGCAGATCGCGGCCGACATCGCGCTGCTGTATTCGCTGGCGGGCATCGTCGCGCGCACGCATCCCTCGGCGGACAAGATCCGCCCGCGCGAGATCGTGGCCGAGATCGAGAACACGCTGGCCGCGGAGCTCGACCTGCAGCGCGAGGCCGCGAATGCCTCCGTGCTGCGTCGCAACTGGCTGGACTCCGGCGATCTGTACGTGCCCGAGGTGATCTGGAGCCACACCGCCGAACGCGCGCTGACGATGGAGCGGGTCTACGGCGTGCCGTCGGATGACATCGCCGCGCTCGACGCCGCCGGTATCGACCGCAAGGCCCTGGCGGCCAAGGGCGTACGCCTGTTCTACGAGCAGGTTTTCCGCGACAACTTCTTCCACGCCGATGCGCACGCCGGCAACATCTGGGTGGACACTGCCGAGGAACGCCGCGCCAACCCGCGCTTCATCGCGCTGGATTTCGGGATCATGGGCCAGCTCTCGCGCGAGGACCAATACTACCTGGCCGAGAATTTCATGGCGATCTTCAACCGCGATTACCGCCGCATCGCCGAACTGCACGTCGAGGCGGGCTGGATGCCCGGCCACATCCGCATCGACGAACTGGAGGCGGCCGCCCGCTCGGTATGCGAGCCGTACTTCACCCGCCCGCTGTCGCAGATCTCGCTGGCGGAAGTGCTGGCGAAACTGTTCCGCGTCGCGCAACGCTACGAACTGACCGTTCAACCGCAGCTGATCCTGCTGCAGAAGACCCTCCTCAACATCGAGGGCGTGGGCCGCCAGCTCGA
>Ga0208892_1000032_pt1 | contig 12363 bp, 11 predicted proteins | sample SoimicmetaGmgHAC_FD_188336 | JGI IMG/M metagenome (GOLD analysis project Ga0208892, IMG submission 188336) | Soil and rhizosphere microbial communities from Laval, Canada - mgHAC (SPAdes) (version 2) | ecosystem: Environmental > Terrestrial > Deep subsurface > Rock core/Sediment | place: Laval... | reverse complement strand
ACAATCACGCATCCCTGCCAGGAGCTGGCGCATGCGCTGGCATTGCAGGAGCACTTCGGGACGTCCGACCTGCGCGGCAAGAAGTACGTGCTGACCTGGACGTACCACCCGAAGGCGCTGAACACCGCGGTCGCGAACTCGGCATTGACCATCGCCACCCGGATGGGCATGGACGTGACGCTGCTGTGCCCCACGGAAGACTACGTGCTGGACGAGCGCTACATGGACTGGGGGCGCACGAATGTCGCGGAAAACGGCGGCTCGCTCACGGTCAGCCATGACATCGACAGCGCCTATGCGGGCGCCGACGTGGTGTATGCCAAGAGCTGGGGCGCGCTGCCGTATTTCGGACGCTGGGAGCAGGAAAAGCCCATCCGCGACCAGTACAAACACTTCATCGTCGACGAACGCAAGATGGCCCTGACCAACAACGGCCTCTTCAGCCATTGCCTGCCGTTGCGCCGCAACGTGAAGGCCACCGACGCGGTGATGGACTCGCCCAACTGCATCGCCATCGACGAGGCCGAGAACCGCCTGCACGTGCAGAAAGCGGTGATGGCCGCGCTCGCATCGCAATGAATTCCCCTTGATCAACGGACCTGAACCCATGAATGAATCCAAGGACATCGTGCTCGCCTTTTCCGGCGGCCTGGACACCAGCTTCTGCGTGCCGTGGCTGAAGGAGCGCGGCTGGAACGTGCATACCGTGTTCGCCGACACCGGTGGCGTGGACGACGCGGAGCGCGCCTACATCGAGGAACGTGCCCGCGAGCTCGGCGTGGCGTCGCACGTGACGGTCGATGGTGGCCAGGCGATCTGGGACGGTTTCGTGAAGCCGTTCGTCCGGGCGGGCGAGGGCTACCAGGGCCAGTACCCGCTGCTGGTCAGCGATCGCTACCTGATCGTGGATGCCGCGTTGGCGCGCGCGCATGCGCTGGGCACGAATGCCATCGCGCACGGTTGTACCGGCATGGGCAACGACCAGGTGCGGTTCGACCTGGCGGTCAAGGCCAGTGGCAACTACCGCATCGTGGCGCCGATCCGCGAGATCCAGAAGGAACACACGCAGACGCGCGCGTACGAGCAGCAGTACCTGGAGGAGCGCGGCTTTGGCGTGCGCGCCAAGCAGCAGCAGTACACGATCAACGAGAACCTGCTGGGCGTGACGCTGTCGGGCGCGGAGATCGACCAGTGGGAAGCGCCGGGTGCCGAAGCACGTGGCTGGTGCGCGCCGCGCGCGGAATGGCCGACCACGGCGATGCAGGTGACGCTGCGCTTCATCGAGGGCGAGGCCGTGGCGCTGGATGGCGTGGGCATGGACGGCGCCGCGCTGCTGAAGGCACTCAATGCGATGTTCGCGCCCTACGGCGTGGGGCGCGGCATGTACACGGGCGACACGACCATCGGCCTGAAAGGGCGGATCGTGTACGAGGCGCCGGGATTGGTGGCCCTGCTCACGGCGCACCGCGCGCTGGAGGAGGCCGTGCTGACGAAGCAGCAGAACCGCTTCAAGCCCGAGGTCGCCCGCAAGTGGGTGGAGATCGTGTACGAAGGCTTCTTCCACGACCCGTTGAAGACGGACCTCGAGGCGTTCCTCGCGTCGTCGCAGGCCAAGGTCAGCGGCGAGGTGGTGCTGCACACCGCCGGTGCGCGCGTGGACGCGGTGGCGGTGCGTTCGCCGCACATCCTGCAGGCCAAGGGCGCCACCTACGCACAGTCCGCGGACTGGGGCGTGGAGGAGGCGGAAGGCTTCATCAAGCTCTTCGGCATGAGCAGCACGCTCTGGGCCGAGGTCAACGGCGAGGCCGGCACGCATGCGTGAGGGTGTCCTCAACCATCTGGCCGCGCTGGTCGGGTTCGACACGCGCAATCCACCGCGCGCGATCGCGGCGGAAGGCGGCATCTTCGGCTACATCGCGGCGCAGCTGCCGGGGTTCACGCTGACACTGTCCGATCACGGCGCGGGCGCGGTCTCGCTGCTGGCGGTGCGCGGCAATCCGTCGCTGCTGTTCAACGTGCACCTGGACACCGTGCCGGATTCGCCGGCGTGGAGCGCGGATCCGCACTTGCTGCGGGTCGAGGGCGATCGTGCGATCGGCCTGGGCGCCTGCGACATCAAGGGCGCTGCAGCGGGGCTCATCGCGGCTGCGCAGGCCACGTCCGGCGATGCCGCGTTCCTGTTCAGCAGCGACGAGGAAGCCAACGATGCGCGTTGCATCCCCACGTTCCTCAAGGGCGCGCACGGCTTCACGCAGGTTCTCGTGGCCGAGCCCACGCGGTGCGAGGCGGTGCTGGCCCACCGCGGCATCGTGTCCGCGCAGATGCGGTTCCAGGGCCGGGCAGGGCACGCCTCCGGTGCGGTGGCGCAGGACGCCAGTGCCGTGCACCAGCTCATGCGCTGGGGCACCGATGCATTGGAGTTCGCTGCGGCCCGCGCGGAGACGCGCTTCGGTTCGATGCAGGGGCTGCGCTTCAACATCGGACGCGTGGACGGCGGCATCAAACCCAACGTGATCGCGCCCGAAGCCACCCTGCGTTTCGGGTTCCGCCCGCTGCCGTCCGACGACATCGATGCGCTCCATGCGGGCCTGCGCGCGTTCGCGCCCGCGGACACGGCGTACGAGGAAACCTTCCGCGGGCCGTCGCTGCCCGCGCGTGACGCGGACGCACAACATGTCGCGGCGCTGGCGCTTGCGGCGCAGCATGGACTGGCGGTGGGGCAGGCCGTGGATTTCTGGACGGAGGCGTCGCTGTTCTCGCAGGCGGGACTCACGGCACTCGTGTTCGGCCCGGGCGACATCGCACAGGCGCACACCGCGGACGAGTGGGTTGCGCTGGAGCAGCTGGACCGCTACGCCGGCCATGTCCGGCGCATCCTCTCCGGAGCCCAGGCATGACCCCGGCGCGTCCCACGACCCATGCCGTGCATGACCCGCAGACGCGGCAGACGATCATCCGCCTGCTGTCCGGCATGGCCAGCGGCCGCGAGGTCAGCCAGTACCTCAAGCGCTATTCGCAGCTCGAAGCCGCGCGCTTCGCGGTGGTGAAGGTGGGTGGCGCGGTCCTGCGCGACGACCTGCCGGCGTTGACCTCGTCGCTCGCGTTCCTGCAGGACGTGGGCCTGACGCCGATCGTGGTCCATGGTGCCGGGCCGCAGCTCGACGAAGCACTCACCGCCGCCGGCATCGAAAAGAAGACGGTGAACGGCCTCCGGGTCACGCCGCCGGAGGTGCTGGCCGTGGTGCGGCGCGTGCTGCATGCCCAGAACCTGGCTCTGGTGGAAGCCCTGCAGGCCAGCGATGCACGGGCGACGTCGATTGTGTCCGGCGTGTTCGAGGCCAACCCGATGGATCCGGCGGTCTACGGCCTTGTCGGCGAGGTCACGGGCGTGGAACTGGCGCCGATCCGCGCCAGCCTGCAGGCGGGATCGATTCCGGTGGTGGCCTGCCTGGGTGAGACGCTGGGCGGGCAGATCCTCAACATCAACGCCGATTACGCGGCGAACGCCTTGGTGCGCGACCTGCAACCGGACAAGATCGTGTTCCTCACCGGCACCGGCGGCCTGCTCGACGCCGATGGCAACGTCATCGATTCGATCAACCTCTCCACCGAATACGAGACCCTGATGGCGCAGCCGTGGATCCAGGGCGGCATGCGCGTCAAGCTCGAACAGATCAAGGCGCTGCTCGACCACGTGCCGCTGTCGTCTTCGGTGTCGATCACGCGTCCCTCCGAGCTCGCGAACGAGCTGTTCACCCACAAGGGATCCGGGACGCTGGTGCGCCGCGGCGAACGCGTGCTGCACGCGCAGCGCTGGGATGACCTCGATCTGCCGCGCCTTCGTTCGCTGGTGGAATCGGCGTTCGGGCGGAAACTGGCCGCGGACTACTTCGAACGCACGCGCCTGCTGCGGGCATACGTGAGCGAGAACTACCGCGCGGCCGTGATCCTGACCGAAGGCGACGGCGTTCCCTACCTCGACAAGTTCGCCGTGCTGGATGCCGCGCAGGGCGAGGGGCTGGGTCGCGCGGTGTGGCAGGTGATGCGTGCGGAAACCCCCGCGCTGTACTGGCGGTCGCGTCGGTCGAACCCGGTCAACGGGTTCTATGACGGCGAGGCCGACGGCAACATCAAGCAGGGACCCTGGACCGCGTTCTGGTACGGGCTGCCGGCGTTCGGCGACATCGCGCGCTGCGCGGCGGATGCACTGGACCGCACCCCCACGCTGGAGGAACCGGCATGAGACGCATCGGCTTGGTGGGTGCGCGGGGCCATGTCGGCGCGGAACTGATCCGCCTGGTCGCGGCGCATCCGCGTTTCGAGCTTGGCTTCGTGTCCTCGCGGGCCCGCGCCGGCGAACGGGTGGCGGACCATGTGCCGGGCTTCGCATCGGACCTCGTCTACCGGGACATTCCGCATACGGAACTGCATGCGGAGCCGGTGGATGCCTACGTGCTCGCGCTGCCGAACGGCAAGGCGGCGGACTGCGTCGCGGATATCGAGCAGAGATCCGATACGCCCCTGATCATCGACCTGTCCGCGGACTACCGGTTCGATCCGGCGTGGTACTACGGACTGCCGGAGCTGTTCCGCGACCGCTACGCCGGGCAGCGCCACATCAGCAATCCGGGGTGCTATGCGACCGCCATGCAACTCGCCATCGCGCCGATGCGCGAACACCTGGCTGGCCCGGTGCAATGCTTCGGCGTCTCCGGCTATTCCGGCGCGGGCACCACGCCCAGCGACAAGAACAATCCGGACAAGCTGCGCGACAACCTGATGCCGTACGCGCTGGCCGGCCACCTGCACGAGCGCGAGGTGTCCCTGCACCTGGCGCCGGTGGAGTTCATGCCGCACGTGGCGCCGCATTTCCGCGGCCTCACCGTGACCTGCAACCTGCACCTGGATCGCGCCTTCGAACTGGACGAGGTGCAATCGATCTATCGCGACCGCTACGAACGCGAGCCGCTGGTGCACGTGCAGGGCGACGCGCCGTGGGTCCGCGACGTGGCCGGCACGCATGGCGTGCACGTGGGCGGGTTCACGCTGGCGGATGACGGGACGCGCCTCGTGGTGGTCTCGACCCTCGACAACCTGCTGAAGGGCGCGGCCACGCAGGCAATGCAGAACCTCAACCTGGCCTTCGGATTCGACGAGTTCGCCGGCATCGGCATGGAGAACACGCCATGAGCACCCTGTTGTGGCAGAAGGCGGGCACCGCCATCGACGCCGACATCCAGTCCTTCCTTGCCGGCGACGACGTGGTGCTGGACCGCGAGTTCATCCAGCACGACATCGCCGCCAGCCGCGCGCACGCGGAGGGGCTGCAGCGCATCGGCATCCTGGATGCGAAGGAGGCCGCGGCCATCGACACCGAGCTGCAGGTGCTGGCGCAGGACATCGCCGCCGGCGACTTCGTGCTCGATGACCGCTACGAGGACATGCATTCGGCGATCGAGGCGCGCCTGGTGGAGCGCCTGGGCGAAGCCGGCAAGAAGATCCACACCGGACGCAGCCGCAACGACCAGGTGCTGGTGGCCACGCGCCTGTGGCTGAAGGATCGGCTGTCGAGTTTGGCTGACGCGTGCGTGGCCATCGCCACGGTCGCGCTGGATCGCGCGGGTGAGGCATCGCTGCCGCTGGCCGGTTACACGCACATGCAGCGGGCGATGGTGTCCTCCACGGCGATGTGGTGGAGCACGTGGGCGGAAGCCTTCATCGACAACGCGCGGCGCGCACGCGATACCCGGGCATGGATCGACGCCAATCCGCTGGGCACGGCCGCCGGCTACGGCGTGAACCTGCCGCTGGACCGCGACCATGTGACGTCCGCGCTGGGCTTCGATCGCCTGCAGCTGTCGCCCATCGGTGCGCAGCTGTCGCGCGGCAAGTTCGAGCTGGCCGCACTCGAGGCCCTCGGCAGTGCCACGCTGGACCTGCGCCGCCTGGCCTGGGATCTCAGCCTGTTCACCAGCACTGAGTTCGCGTTCGTGGCCTTGCCCGCGCAATACACCACCGGCAGTTCGCTGATGCCGAACAAGCGCAACCCGGACGTGGTCGAACTGATGCGTGCCACGCACGCGAGCATCGCGGCCGCGAAGACCGAGATCGAGCAGCTGCTGTCGTTGCCGACCGGCTACCACCGCGACCTGCAGTACACCAAGGGTGCGCTGGTCCACGGCTTCCACCGCGGCTTGCCGCCGCTGGCCCTGCTGCCTGGACTGTTGCGGGAGCTGCGCTGGAACGAAGATGCGATGCGCGCAGCGCTGGAGCCGTCCATGTACGCCACGGACCTCGCCATCGAGCTGGCGCGCGACGGGCTGCCGTTCCGCGACGCCTACCGCGAAGCGGCCAACCCGGCACGTTGGGCGGACCGCGATCCGCGGGCCAGCCTCAAGGCGCGCGTGTCACCTGGCGGTCATGGCGATCTTCGGCTGGATGAGTTGCGACGCAGGCTCGACGCGCTGCGCGCGTGATCAGCGCGCCACGCCGGGCGTGAGCACGGCGTCGAAGGTGCGTGCGTGTCCGTCGTTGTGTTGCGGCGGCAGCTGCAGCAGGCGCATCAGCAGCGGATAGACGTCCACGTTCTCGAAGCCGGGCAGGGTGGTCCCGGCCTTGAACGACGGGCCGCGCGCGATGAATGTCGCGCGCATCGATGGCAGGTCGGGATCGAAGCCGTGCGAACCGCGATCCTGCTTGCGCTCCGGCTTCTTCAGTTCGTTGGTGCTGACCGCATCCCAGCCTTCGTCCATCTGGCACACGATGGGCGGGATGCGCGGATTGCTCCCGTAATGCCAGCGCCGCGGCAGGTCCTGCTTGCGCCAGCAGGTCGCGTGGTCATGGCGGCCGAGCAGCATGCGATTGGCTTCGTCGGCGTGGCCGGGCAACGGATCGAACGTCACCACCTGTCCGTTGGAGACCGCAGTCGCCACCGACGCCGGAGCCAGGGCGTCGACCGCCGTGGCATGACCCTTCGGTACCGATGCGAAACCATGGTCCGACACGACCACGATGTCCACCCGATCCAGCACGCCCTTGGCCGCGAGCGTGGACACCAGCGTGCCGATGGCCGCATCCGTCACGCTGCGCTGGTCGCGCGCCTCCGGTGAATCCGGGCCGTGGTCATGCTCCGCGTGATCCACGCTGTCGAAATACAGCGTGGCGAAATCCGGCCGCTGCCCGGCGGGCTCGAGCATCCAGCGTGCCACCGACTTGGCACGGTCCTGCGCGCTGCGCTTGTCGTCGAAGGTCTCCCAGTGCGAGGGCCGCACGCCCTGGATGGCCGCCTGGCTGCCCGGCCAGTACATCGTCGACGCATGCAGCCCGGCGCGTTCCACGCTCACCCACACCGGCATGCCACCCCACCAGCGGCCATCGCCCACGGCCTTGTTGTCGGACAGCTTGAAACGCCCCAGCACCGGATCGGACATGTTGTTGTGCACGATGCCGTGGTGGTCGGGAGTCAGGCCCGTCACGATCGTGTAGTGGTTGGGGAAGGTGAGCGAGGGATACGACGGCTTCATCCATGCCGCGCGCACGCCCTGCTGCGCGAGCCGCGAAAGATTGGGCATCTGCGAGGGCGTGACGTCTGTTGGCCGGAGGCCATCCACCGAGATCAGCAGTAGCGGACGGCGTGGCGCGGTGGGCACCGGCGGCGCGGTGGCGCAGCCGCCGAACGCGGCGAGCAGGAGGGTGGCCTGGGCGAAGCGAAGGATCGGATTGCGCATGTCCTTATAGTAGCCGGACCTCCCAACGGACTCGCGTCATGCGCCTTCCACTCATCGTGCTGGCCGTCGCTGTTTCGCTCACCAGCAGTGCCGCGCTGGCACAGGCGCAGCCGGCGGCATCCAAACCATCCGCCGACGAATGTGCGGTCTGGGATCGCGAAGCCAGCTTCGCTCGATCGGTCGAACGGCACGATGCCAAGGCCTTCGCCGAGCACCTGCACGCGGATGCGTCGTTCATCAACGGGCGCGGCGCGGTGGCGCGCGGACGCGATGCCGTCATCGCCGACTGGACCCCGCTGATCGATGGCAAGGGCGTGCGCATCCACTGGTATCCCGATGCGGTGACCGTGGCCGGGCGCAGCGGCGTGGCCGTGTCGCGCGGACCCTACTGGATCGAGAATCCCGCGCCGGACGCGAAGACGCGCTTCATCGCCGGCCGCTTCATCTCGACGTGGGTGCGCGACGGCAAGGGCATCTGGCACGTGCTGTACGACGGTGGCGGGGGCAACATGGCCCAGCCGGCAACCGCAGCCGAGATCGCCGCGCTCATCGCCGCCCGGACCGCGTGTCCGCGTTGATGAAAAAACCCGGCGCAAGACCGGGTTTTTTCATTCGTGCCGCGAGGATTTACTTGCCCTTGGGCTTGCGGAACTTGTAGATGAACTGATCGGTATGGCCGCGGACGGTCGGGTCGAACACCTTGAGGAGGTGGGTGTCCGCCGGATTGCGCAGCACGGTGCTCTCGCCGACGAACTTGAACCCCGCGGCTTCGACCTGCTTCTTCACGAAGGCCGGGTCGATGCGATGCAGCGTTTCCGTCGCGGCCAGTCCCGAGCCCGCCGCCGCCGCATGGTCGACCACCACGTAGGTGCCACCCGGCTTGAGCGCCGCGAACACCGCCGTGTCGAGCAGCGCGGGATCGGTCGGTCCCATGAACTTGTCCGGATAGTCGTGGTAGTTCTGCGAGGTGAACACCAGGTCCACCGGCTGCGGCACGGTCAGCGCATCCGCCGGTTGTTGCAGCAGCTCCACGTTCTTGAGCGTGTCCGGCAGCTTCATGGTGTCGTCGGCGTACTTGCGCATCGGTTCCGGCACCACCGCGTACAGGTGGCCCTTGGGTCCGATCACGCTGCTGAAGATGCGCGTGAAATAGCCGCCGCCTGGAATCAGTTCCAGCACGCGGTCGCCGGGCTTCACGCCGGTGAACGCCACGATCTCCGCGCCATGGCGGCGTGCATCGTCCTTGGTGTCGGCCGCGCGCGCGGGATTGGCGATGGCGGCTTTCACGTAGGCGGGAATCGCGGGGGTCGCGGCGGAACACACCGCCACGGTCGTGGCGAGGACAAGGCCGGACAGCAGGGTCTTCTTCATCAGGGTGGCTCCGGATCGGGCGGAGCCGCCACGATACTCCCGCGGATCGCGGTCCTCCATCGCGGTGCAATAATCGCGACTTCACCTGCAGGAGCCGCTGTCGATGTCGAGCCGCCACGATCCCTCCCGCGTCATCCGCGCCCCGCGCGGGACCACGCTCACCTGCAGGTCGTGGCTGACCGAGGCCCCGTTCCGCATGCTGCAGAACAACCTCGACGCGGAAGTGGCCGAGCGCCCGGAAGACCTGGTGGTGTACGGCGGCATCGGCCGCGCCGCGCGCGACTGGGCCTGCTACGACGCCATCCTCGACACCCTCAAGACGCTGGGCGACGACGAGACCCTGCTGGTGCAGTCCGGCAAGCCGGTCGGCGTGTTCCCCACGCACCCGGACGCGCCGCGCGTGCTGCTCGCCAACTCCAACCTGGTGCCGCACTGGGCCACGTGGGAGCACTTCAACGAGTTGGATAAGAAGGGCCTGATGATGTACGGCCAGATGACGGCCGGCAGCTGGATCTACATCGGCTCGCAGGGCATCGTGCAGGGCACCTACGAGACCTTCGTGGAGATGGGGCGCCAGCATTACGGCGGCAGCCTCAAGGGGAAGTGGATCCTCACCGCGGGCTTGGGTGGCATGGGCGGCGCGCAGCCGCTGGCCGCGTCGCTGGCGGGCGCCAGCAGCCTCACCATCGAATGCCGGCAGTCCAGCATCGATTTCCGCCTGAAGACGCGCTATGTGGATGAGCAGGCCACCGACCTCGACGACGCGCTGGCCCGCATCGCCAAGTACACCGCCGCGGGCGAGGCCAAGTCCATCGCGCTGCTGGGCAATGCCGCCGAGATCCTGCCGGAACTGGTGCGCCGCGGGGTCAAGCCGGATGCGGTGACCGACCAGACCAGCGCGCACGACCCCGTGCACGGCTACCTGCCGATCGGCTGGACGGTGGAGCAGTGGATCGCCGAACAGACGGCGAACCCCGACACCGTGCGTGATGAAGCCAAGAAGTCGATGCGCGTGCACGTGGAAGCGATGCTCGCGTTCCATGCGCAGGGCATTCCCACCGTGGATTACGGCAACAACATCCGCCAGATGGCGTTCGATGAAGGCCTGGAGAACGCGTTCGATTTCCCAGGCTTCGTGCCGGCCTACGTGCGCCCGCTGTTCTGCCGCGGCGTGGGGCCGTTCCGCTGGGTGGCGCTGTCCGGCGACCCGGAAGACATCTACAAGACCGATGCCAAGGTCAAGGAACTCATCCCCGACGACGCGCACCTGCACACCTGGCTCGACATGGCGCGCGAGCGCATCAGCTTCCAGGGCCTGCCCGCGCGCATCTGCTGGGTGGGCCTGGGCCAGCGCCACAAACTGGGCCTGGCCTTCAACGAGATGGTGCGCAGCGGCGAGCTGAAGGCACCCGTGGTGATCGGTCGAGACCACTTGGACAGCGGCAGCGTGGCCAGCCCCAACCGAGAGACCGAGGCGATGAAGGACGGCAGCGACGCTGTGTCCGATTGGCCACTGCTCAACGCCATGCTCAACGTGGCCGGCGGCGCCACCTGGGTGTCACTGCACCACGGCGGCGGCGTGGGCATGGGCTACTCGCAGCACAGCGGCGTGGTGATCGTGTGCGATGGCACCGAGGCGGCCGACAGGCGCATCGCCCGCGTGCTCTGGAACGATCCGGGCACCGGCGTGATGCGGCATGCGGATGCGGGCTACGAGATCGCGAAGGAGTGCGCGAAGGAGCAGGGGCTGAAGTTGCCGATGGGGTGAGGGCGGCTTTTACTACACTGCAGGTCGATCTCCACGGGGACATCCGTGAGCGAGGAATAGCGTCGCTGGACCAGCCGAGGACGCCATTCGCCGGATCGTATATTCAGGCGGCGATAAATTCACGTTTCCATTCCGGCGGCAAGATCTTGATTGTTGGTGCCAATACCCAGCAATTCGAAGACCATTAGTCACTGATCGCCACGTCTTCACAATTCATCAACGTCTTCCAACGGCAAACGGTCTATATTTCCATGCCCCAGACGAAGGAGAATTGGAATGTCAATGTCCAAGCAACATCTGGCGATTGCACGCACGCTCGGCATGTCGGTCCTTGTCGTTAGCCTTGGCGCCTGCGCCACCTATAAAGACGAGTTTGCATCGATCAACTCGCGACTTGATCAACTCGACACGAAGGTGCAGGGCGCCGCGCAGAGTGCGGAAGCCGCCAACCAGTCTGCGCAGCAGGCCAACCAACGGCTGGATCAGATCGACGCCCGTGTTCAGCGGCTCGAGGCAGCGCCGGCCCGCAAGCCGCGGGGCTGACCGCTCTTGCACGTGATCCGGGTCGCTTTTTGCTCGCTGGCGCTAGCGTTGGCGAGTTTCGGCGCTGCTGGTGCCCAACCTGCCAAAACGCAGCCAGCGGCTTCTGTTGACCAGCTTCCGCAAGGCCAGGACGTGTCCAGCACCGTGATTGAGCTCGCGGGGTGGGTGGTGGCATCCCACGACAGCCAGGGCTATCCGTTCGCGATCATCGACAAGGCCGCCGCACAGGTTCTGGTGTTCGGGGGAGACGGCCGGCTTCGCGGTGCGGCGCCCGGGCTCTTTGGCTCGGCGATCGGCGATCATTCGGCACCGGGCGTCGCCGGCCTTGCGCTTCGCGAGATTCCGGGGCGGGATCGCACGACGCCTGCCGGTCGGTTCGTGGGCGGTTTCGGCCCATCCATCGACGCCGGGCGCGTGCTCTGGGTGGACTACGATTCCTCGGTCTCGATGCACCCGGTGGCGACGGGCGTGCCTTCGGAGAAACGCGTCGAACGCCTTGCATCGCCTACGCCCGACGACAACCGCGTCACGCATGGATGCATCAACGTCTCGCCCGAGTTTTACGAGCAGGTCGTGCGTCCGACGTTCGAGCACGGTGGCGTGTTCTACATCCTGCCGGACAAGGCGTCGCTGGCGGAAACCTTTCCAGAGTTCGCGAAAAGTCGCGCGGCGCCTGCGCGCTAGTCCCGCTCACGCCTTCAACTTGTACCCCGTCCTGAAGATCCACCAGATCGTCGCCAGGCACAGCGCCAGGAACCCCAGCGTCGCGGCGAGGCTGATCGCCACGTTGACATCGGACAGGCCATAGAAGCTCCAGCGGAACCCGCTGATCAGGTACACCACGGGGTTGAACAGGGCGATCTTCTGCCAGATCGGCGGCAACATGCTGATGGAATAGAACGCGCCGCCCAGGAAGGTCAGCGGGGTGATGATCATCAGCGGGACCACCTGCAG
>Ga0208892_1000030_pt1 | contig 12518 bp, 9 predicted proteins | sample SoimicmetaGmgHAC_FD_188336 | JGI IMG/M metagenome (GOLD analysis project Ga0208892, IMG submission 188336) | Soil and rhizosphere microbial communities from Laval, Canada - mgHAC (SPAdes) (version 2) | ecosystem: Environmental > Terrestrial > Deep subsurface > Rock core/Sediment | place: Laval... | reverse complement strand
AGCGAGACCATGCTTTCCCCGAAGAACATCCGACCGATCGCCACGCCATAGATGCCACCCGCCAGGCGATCGCCATCGAACACTTCCACCGAATGGGCGTGTCCCAGCCGGTGCAGCTCGAGATAGGCGCGCTGCATCTCACTGCTGATCCAGGTGCCGTCCTGCCCGGGTCGCGGCATCTGCGCACAGGCCGCGATGACTCCGGCGAAGGCGGTATCCGCGCGCACCATCCAGTCCGAATGGCGCAAGCCACGGCGGAAGCGCGATGACAGGTGCACGGCACCGGTGTCGAACACCGTGCGTGGATCCGGCGACCACCACAGGATCGGTTGGCCATCCGAGTACCAGGGGAAGATGCCGTGCCGGTAGGCGTTGAGCAGGCGCGTGGGGGAGAGGTCGCCCCCGGCGCAGAGCAGGCCGTCGGGTTCGCGCAGGGCATGGCCTGCGGGGGGGAAGGGCGCACCTGGATCGTCCGCGAGCCAGGGGATGGGCAGGGCCGTCATGGCGCGCGGAATGGGCTGCGACCGGTCAGGTGCGTCGCGTAGCCGCGGGTCGCGTCGCGTTCCTTGACGCACCACTCGCGCAGGGCAGCGCGGAAGCGTGGGTCGGCGATCCAGTGGCGGCTGCGCACCGTCTCCGGCAGGAATCCGCGGGCCAGCTTGTGCTCGCCCTGGGCGCCAGGCTCGAACCGGGCCAGGCCTTCGCGCAGGCAGTAATCAATGCCTTGGTAGTAGCAGGTCTCGAAATGCAGTCCGGGCAACTGCACATCACTGCCCCAGTAGCGGCCGTACAGGGTGTCGGGGCCGCGCAGGCACAGCGCCCCGGAAACAGGCGTACCGTCTAAGTAACCTATTATTATCAATATTTTACGCGGCATTATTCGAGCTATTTCTCGAATGAATTCCAGCGTCAATGCAGGTGAATTGCCGTAATCCGCGAAGGTCTGCAGATAGAAATGATGCATCGCTGCAAGATCGGCTTCGCTGGCCTCGTCGCCATGCAATTGGCGGAAGGTCACCCCGGCACGCGCAACCTTGGCCCGCTCCTGGCGGATGTTCTTGCGGTGGCGATGGTCCATCGCCCCCAGGAAGGCGTCGAAATCCGCCCAGCCGCGGTTGTGCCAGTGGTACTGCACGTCCTCGCGCCGCAGCCAGTCGTCGTCGAAGGCGGCATCGTCATCCGGGGTGAGGAAGTTCGCATGCACCGACGACAGGCCCTGCGCGCGGGTGAGTTGCTCCATCGCGCCCACCAGGGCCTTTCGCCCCTCTGCATCGCGGGCCAGCAGGCGTGGCCCGGTCACCGGCGTGTAGGGGATCGCGCACAACCATTTGGGGTAATAGTCCAGGCCGTGCTGCGCGTAGGCGTGCGCCCACGCGTGGTCGAACACGAATTCGCCATGCGAATTCGACTTGAGGTACATCGGTGCCGCAGCGATGAGCGTGTCGCCATCCCGCAGCGCGAGATGATGCGGAGCCCAGCCCCAGTCCGGTCGCAGGCAGCCAGTGCGCTCCAGCGCGGACAGGAAGGCATGGCTGACGAACGGATTGCGGCCATCGTGCAGCGCATCCCATTCACCGGCCGGGATCGCGTCCAGCGAATCGAGGATGCGGGCGCGCGTGGCCGTCACCTTCAGGCTGTCGCGGGTGCACGCAGGTCGGCGGTCACGTCACCACTGGCGGTGACCCAGGCGTCGTGCGGCGGATCGCGGAACGTTTCGGCCAGGCCCTCCGCGTACCAGGCCTGCATCGACGGGAGCGCCAGCAGGCGGGCGGCGTAGTCCAGGCACGCCTGGTCGAGTTGGAGGCCGTAGGTCTGGATGCGGAACGCGACCGGCGCGTAGAACGCATCCACCCCTGTGAAGCGGTCTCCGGCGAGGAACGGGCCGCCGAACCGCGACAGTCCTTCGTTCCACAGCGATTGCAGGCGGGCGAGATCGGCCTGCAGCTCCGGCGTGACGGCGCGCAGCGTGATGCGGTGGCCGCAGCTCATCGAGCAGGCCCCGCGCAGTGCGGAGAACCCGGAATGCATTTCAGCGGTGGCGGAGCGTGCCCATGCACGCGCCAGCCGATTCTCTGGCCAGACCGTCGGGTGTGTTTCCGCCAGGTATTCCGCGATGGCGAGCGAGTCCCAGACCGTCGCATCGCCATCCTGGAGCAGGGGCACGCAACGGCTGGGCGAGAAGCCGAAGTCGTCGATGCCGAAACGGTGCAGGCGTTCCTCGAACGGGATCCGGAGCTCCTTCATCAACACCCAGGGGCGCAGCGACCAGGACGAGTAGTTCTTGTTGCCGATGTGCAGGACGGTCATGTGGCCTCACTGGAACCAGGAAAGTTGGAAGAGTGCGTGCAAGGCCACCCCGGCGATGCCGCCGATGATGGTGCCGTTGAGACGGATGTACTGGAGATCGCGGCCGACGCTCTGCTCGATCTGCTGCACGAGGAACGCCGTATCCCAGCCCTCGACCGTCTGGCGGATGTACCGCGGCGCCACCTCCCGCAGTTGCCCCGCCAGGTGCTCGGCGGCGATCTGCAGCTGTTCGTTGGCGGTGGCCTGCCAGGTCGGGTCATCGCGCAGGCGGGCGCCAAGCCGCGCGGCATAGCTGCGGAACTGCTGCATGGTCGTTGAATCATCGCGTGCAAGGTCCGCATGCAGCCAGTCGCGCAGGCGCTGCCACAACCCGCGGACGTATTCCTGCACGTCCGGACTGTCGAGCAGCCGCTGCTTGAACTCCGCCACGCGGGATTGCATTTCCGGGTCGGTGGCCAAGGCCTCGACCAGGCGCGTGGCCTCGGTGCTGTACCGTTCACGCAAGGGATGCGCGGGGTCGTCCAGCACTTCGCGGACCTCATCGATCAGGGCATTGGCGAGGCGGGTGGCGATCGCATCGCCGAGGTCCTCCGTGTAGTTGAGCTTGTCGGTCAGCCAGACCAGCTTCGGGTATTCGCGGCGGGCCATCGACACCACTTTTCCGGTGATGAAGTCGCGCACGCTGGGCTGGTCGATCCATGACGCCACCTGCGCCAGTCCCGCGTTGAGCACGCGCTGGTGGTGCTGTCCGCGGGTCAGTGCCTGAACCAGCTGGACCGCGGTGGCGGCTGCATTCCAGCCGAGTAACTGGCGTCGCACGATGTCCAGCAACTCGCGTTCGAACGCGGGGGAATCCAGCGCGGCCAGCGATCGCGACACCCACGCCTGGATCTGCCGCGCGAGATGGTCGAGGCGCTCCGGGGCGGACAGGAAGTCACCGAGGCGTCGTGCCGGGTTCCACGCCTCCAGGCGGCCAAGCAGGTGGTCGTGGTCAAGGAAGTTCTCCACCACGAACCGCGCGAGCGCATCGGCGATGCGCACCTTGTTGCGCGGGATGATCGCGGTATGCGGGATCGCCAGGCCAAGGGGATGGCGGAACAGCGCGACCACCGCGAACCAGTCGGCCAGCGCGCCGACGGTGGCCGCTTCCGCCGCGGCGCCCACCCATGCCCACGGGCCCTGCCGATGGTGCATGTGCGCCAGCACCAGCAGGGCCAGCGCGGCGACAAGGAATCCCAGTGCCAGCGCTTTCATGCGGCGCAGGCGATGGGCACGCGGATCGTCGGACGGCGGCGAAGCGGTCATTCCGCGAATGATCGCATTGCCCCTGCGCGGGCCGCGTGTACCGGCGGTCAACCGTGCTGCGCGTCCAGCCAGCGCTCGGCGTCCAGCGCGGCCATGCAGCCGAACCCGGCCGAGGTGATGGCCTGGCGGTAATGCTGGTCGGCCACGTCACCCGCGGCGAAGACACCCGGGACCGTGGTCGTGGTGGCGCCGCCGGCCAGCCCGGACTGGATCGTCAGGTAGCCGTTGTTCATGCCGAGCTGGCCTTCGAACAACTGCGTGTTCGGGTGGTGGCCGATCGCGACGAAGAAGCCGTGCACGGCGAGGTCCTGCGTCGAGCCGTCGAGCACCGACTTCACCCGCAGGCCGGTCACGCCCATGTCGTCGCCCAGCACCTCGTCCACGGTGTGGTGCCAGACCGGGACGATCTTGCCGGCCTCGATCTTCTGGAACAGCTTGTCCTGCATGATCTTCTCGGCGCGCAGGGAATCGCGGCGGTGCACGAGGTAGACCTTGCTGGCGATGTTGGAGAGGTAGAGCGCTTCCTCGACGGCGGTGTTGCCGCCGCCAACCACCGCTACATCCTTGTCCTTGTAGAAGAACCCGTCGCAGGTCGCGCAGGCGGACACGCCGCGGCCCTTGTACGCGTCCTCGGAGGGCAGGCCAAGGTATTTCGCGGTGGCACCGGTCGCGATGATCAGAGCATCCGCGGTGTAGTCGCCGTTGCTGCCCTGCAGGCGGAACGGCCGCTTCGACAGGTCCGCGGTGTGGATCTCGTCGATGATGACCTCGGTGTCGAACCGCTCGGCGTGGGCCTGCATGCGCTCCATCAGCGCCGGACCCATCAGGCCATGCGCGTCGCCCGGCCAGTTGTCCACTTCCGTGGTCGTCATCAGCTGGCCGCCCATCTGCATTCCCGTCACCACCACCGGCTTGAGGTTGGCGCGTGCGGCATACACGGCGGCCGTCCAGCCGGCCGGGCCGGAGCCGAGGATCAGGAGTGGGCAGTGCTTCGCTGGGTTCATGGACATGGCGTGGTCGCTATACTCGTTGGATTCGGAATCGCTTGGCAGCCAGTTTAACGGTGCCGGCGGATCCTCCCAGACATGTGGTTCGCGACGCCCGTTCGCAAGCCGCCCACAGGACTCGCGGAGACCCTCCCCATGCGTATCGGTGTACCCAAGGAAACCAAGACCCTCGAAGGGCGCGTCGCGCTCGTCCCCGCCGCTGCAGGCGACCTGGTCAAGCGCGGCCACGAGGTCTGGATCGAGAAGGATGCCGGCGTGAAGTCGGGCTTCAAGGACGAGCAGTACACGAAGCTCGGCGTGAAGATCGCCCCCGACGCGGCCAGCCTGTACGAGAAGGGCGAGCTGATCGTGAAGGTGAAGGAGCCGATCGCCGGCGACCTCGCGCTGCTGCGCAAGGACCACCTGCTGTTCTGCTACCTGCACCTGGCCGCGGAACCCGCGCTGACGAAGCAGCTGCTCGACATCGGCCTGACCGGCGTGGCGTTCGAGACGGTGGAACTGCCGAACGGCGACCTGCCGCTGCTGGCGCCGATGTCGGTGATCGCCGGCAAGATCGGCGTGCAGGTGGGTACGCACCTGCTGCACCAGCCCGAGGGCGGCAAGGGCAAGCTGCTCGGCGGACTGCCGTCGACCGAGCGCGGCAACGTGGTGGTGTTCGGCGCTGGCCAGGCGGGTAGCGCCTCGGCGGCGCTGGCCGCAGCCGGTGGGGCCAACGTCACGGTGTTCGAGATGCGCCAGGACCGCATGGAGGAAGCGATGCGCCTCGGCAACAACGTCACCGTGCTGTACCCCTATCACGATGTGGTGGCCAAGGCCGTCGCCAATGCCGACCTCGTCATCGGTGCCGTGCTGATCACCGGCGCCAAGGCGCCGCACGTGCTGACGCGCGAGATGCTCAAGGACATGGAGGATGGCTCCGTGGTCGTCGACATCGCCATCGACCAGGGCGGCTGCTTCGAGACCTCGCGCCCGACCACCTGGAAGGAGCCGACCTACGTGGAGGAGGGCGTGACCCACTTCTGCGTGACCAACATGCCGGGCGCCGTTCCGCAGACCTCCTCGCAGGCGATCTGCGCGGCCATCCTGCCGTGGGTCAACAAGCTGGCCTCGGGCAACTGGCGCGACAACGCTGCCCTGGTCAAGGGGATCAATGTCGAGGGCGGCAACATCGTCCACCCGGCCTTGCAGGGTATGAAGATCTGATTCAATATCAGCTGATTAGAGCAGACTTCTAAGGTCAAATATCTCGGTGGCGACCCGCAACCCGGCCTCCCGCAGCCGCACGGTCCGAACGGACCGCGAGCGTGTCGCCGTCGCGCCCAATCCGCGGCGGCAGCGCCTGATGCGCGACATCGCCCTGATCGCCATCACGCCGGTCCTGCTGTACCTGCTGGTGAGCCTGTTCACCTATGCGCCGGCGGATCCGGGCTGGTCGCATTCGGGCAGCGTCACCGGGGCGCTGCACAACGCCGGCGGCCGCATCGGGGCGTGGATTGCCGATGTGCTGATCTACCTCTTCGGCTACGTGGCCTGGATCGTGCCGGTCCTCCTGGGCGCGGTGGCGTGGATCGCGCTGTTCCGCATGGACACCGATGGCGACGGCGATGCCGACCTCGGCCCTGCGTTGCGGCTGATGGGGATCTTCGCCTTCCTGATCTCCTCGGTGGGGCTGCTGCAGATCCGCATCGGCAACGTGCAGGATTTTTCCGCCGGCGCGGGAGGCATCCTCGGCCAGCTGGTTGGTCGCTCGCTCGGACGCGGCGTGGGGCTGATCGGCAGCATGCTGTTCCTGCTCGCACTGCTGCTCGTGTCGGTGACCCTTGCCACCGGACTGTCGTGGTTCTCGGTGATGGATCGCATCGGCGATTGGGTCATGAAGGTGCCAGACCTCTTCCGTCGCGGGCAGAAACAGGCCAGCGAGTGGCAGGAAGCCCGGCAGATGCGCGAGGAGCGCCAGGAATCGCGCAAGGTCGGCACCGAGCTGCGTGCCAAGCGCGAGAAGGTGAAGATCGAGCCGCCGGCCGCGCCTGTCGTGGAAAAGAGCGACCGCGCAAAGCGCGACCAGCAGATCCCGTTGTTCATGGGGGGTGATCCCGGCGCGGTTCCGCCGCTGGCATTGCTCGATGATCCCAAGCCGCAGCCGAAGGGCTACGACGAGAAGACGCTGGAAACGCTGTCCCGGCAGATCGAATACAAGCTCAAGGATTTCCGCATCGATGCCCACGTGGTCGGCGCATACCCGGGGCCGGTGATCACCCGGTTCGAGATCGAGCCCGCGCCAGGCGTCAAGGTCAGTTCGATCAGTTCGCTGGACAAGGACATCGCCCGCGGCCTGTCGGTGAAGTCGGTGCGCGTGGTGGACGTGATCCCCGGCAAGTCGGTGGTGGGGCTGGAGATCCCGAACACCAGCCGCGAGATGATCTATCTCTCGGAGCTGCTGCGCTCGAAGGAATACGACAAGTCGCCCAGCCCGCTCACGCTGGCGCTCGGCAAGGACATCGCCGGGCACCCCACGGTGGCGGACCTGGCGCGCATGCCACACCTGCTGGTGGCGGGTACCACCGGTTCCGGCAAGTCGGTGGCGGTCAACGCGATGGTGCTGTCGTTGCTGTTCAAGGCCAGCCCACGCGACGTGCGCATGCTGATGATCGACCCGAAGATGCTGGAACTCAGCGTCTACCAGGGCATCCCGCACCTGCTGGCCCCGGTCGTGACCGACATGAAGGAGGCCGCGAACGGCCTGCGCTGGTGCGTCGCGGAGATGGAGCGCCGCTACAAACTGATGAGCGCGGTGGGCGTGCGCAACCTGGCCGGCTTCAACAAGAAGATCAAGGACGCTGCCGACGCCGGCAAACCGATCCTTGATCCGCTGTTCCGGCCGTCGGGTGGGCCGGACGAGGCGCCGCAGCCGCTGGAACCGTTGCCTTTCATCGTCGTGTTCATCGACGAATTCGCCGACATGATGATGATCGTCGGCAAGAAGGTGGAGGAGCTGATCGCGCGTCTGGCGCAGAAGGCGCGCGCCGCCGGCATCCACCTGATCCTGGCCACGCAGCGCCCGTCGGTGGACGTGATCACCGGCCTCATCAAGGCGAACATCCCCACGCGCATCGCGTTCCAGGTGTCGAGCAAGATCGATTCGCGCACCATCCTCGACCAGTCCGGCGCGGAGACGCTGCTGGGCCACGGCGACATGCTGTACATGCCACCCGGGACCTCGATGCCGGAACGCGTGCACGGCGCGTTCGTCAGCGACGAGGAGGTGCACCGCGTGGTTGAACACCTGAAGGCCTCGGGTGGCCAGCCGGACTACATCGATGGCGTGCTGGAAGAAGTGCAGACCATGCACGACGGGAGCACCGTGGGCGCCACGGGTCTTCCGGAGGCGGCAACCAGTGGCGGCGACGAATCCGATCCGCTGTACGACGAGGCCGTCAGGATCGTCACGGAGACGCGCCGCGCATCCATTTCCGGTGTGCAGCGCCGCCTCAAGATCGGCTACAACCGGGCCGCGCGCCTGGTGGAAGCCATGGAGGCCGCGGGCGTGGTCTCGCCGCCCGAACACAACGGCGACCGCAGCGTGCTTGCACCGCCGCCGCCTCGCGACTGAACCGCGAGCCCCGCGTCAGCGTCGCATTCAGGATGGGCGCGCCACACTGCAGCGCAACGAACCCGAAGGAGCTTCCATGCGCCTGACGCGCCTTGCCCCCGTCGCCACCGCCATCGCGCTGATCATGGCTGCGCAATCCGCGCAGGCCACCGCACGCGATGACCTCAAGGGATTCACGGCCGGCCTCAAGAGCTTGCGTGGCGGATTCTCGCAACAGGTCTATGACCCGAAGGGGCGCTTGAAATCCGAGTCCGCCGGGCGGGTGTCGATGAGCGCGCCGCGCCTCTTCCGCTGGGAATACGTGAAGCCGTACCAGCAGTTGATCGTGGCCGACGGCAAGACCGTCTGGAATTACCAGCCGGACCTGTCGCAGGTGACGCGGCGTCCACAGGGCGACGCCGAACAGGGCAGCCCGCTGGCCGCGTTGATCGATCCGGCCAAGCTCGACTCGATGTTCACCGTGACCGAGGCCGGCACCGTGGCGGGGGTGGACTGGCTGCAGTTGATGCCGAAGTCGAAGTCCGACTCCAATTTCCAGTCGGCGAAGCTGGGCTTCGCGAATGGCCAGCTGACGCAGGTGGTGGTCATCGATCCACTGGGCCAACGTACGCAGATGTATTTCGCCAAGTGGGAACGCAATGTGCGGTTGCCGGGCTCGACGTTCCGTTACACGCCGCCGAAGGGCGTGGACGTGATCGGCAACTGACATGACCGACGACGCGGGCCTCTTCGCAGCCACCGCGGAGCGCCCGCTCGCGGAACGCATGCGTCCGCGCACGCTGGATGACGTGGTGGGGCAACCGCGGTTGCTCGCGCCCGGATCGGCATTGAGGCGCGCGATCGAAGGCGGCAACGTGCATTCGATGGTGTTGTGGGGACCGCCCGGCTGCGGCAAGACCACGCTTGCATTGCTGCTCGCGCGGTATGCGGATGCGGAGTTCAAGTCGATCTCGGCGGTGATGTCGGGGTTGCCGGACGTGCGTCGGGTACTGGCGGAAGCGGACCAGCGATTCACGACCGGCCGCCGCACCGTGTTGTTCGTGGACGAGGTGCATCGGTTCAACAAGGTGCAGCAGGATGCCTTCCTGCCGTTCATCGAGAAAGGCTCGATCCTGTTCGTGGGCGCGACGACGGAGAACCCGTCGTTCGAACTCAATTCCGCGTTGCTGTCGCGTTGCCGCGTGCACGTGCTGGATGCCGTTCCCCCCGAGGCGATCGTGTTGGCGTTGCGCCGGGCACTGGATGATGGCGAACGTGGCCTGGGCGGGCAGGGGCTGCAGGTTGACGACGACACGCTGGCGCAGGTCGCGCATGCGGCCGATGGCGACGTGCGCCGCGCGTTGACGCTCCTGGAGATCGCGTCGGGATTGGCGGCGGGCGAGGGCGGTCTCATCACCGGTGCCACGCTGGCCCAGGTGTTGGCCGACCGCACGCGCCGCTTCGACAAGGGCGGCGAGCAGTTCTACGACCAGATCTCTGCACTGCACAAATGCATCCGTAGTTCGAATCCAGACGCCGCGCTGTACTGGTTTGCGCGGATGCTGGATGGCGGCTGCGATCCGGTCTACCTTGCGCGCCGGCTGACGCGGATGGCGGTCGAGGACATCGGCCTTGCCGATCCGCGTGCCCTGCAGATGGCCACCGAAGCCTGGGATGCGTACGACCGACTCGGCTCGCCGGAAGGCGATCTCGCGCTGGCACAGGTGGTGGTCTACCTTGCCAGCACCGCGAAATCGAATGCAGCCTATGCCGCGTTCAATGCGGCGCGCGCCGACGTGCGCGAACATGGCACGCAACCGGTGCCGTTGCACATCCGCAACGCGCCCACGCGCCTGATGAAGGACCTGGGTTACGGGCAGGGCTACAAGTACGACCACGACGCCGACGGTGGCGTGGCGCTTGACCAGACCGGTTTCCCCGATGCGATGGGCGAGCGGGTCTACTACCAGCCCGTGCCGCGCGGCATGGAGCTGAAGCTCAAGGAAAAGCTCGACGCGCTGCGTGCCGCCCGCGCGCGGGCGCAAGGACGTGAAGTCGAGTGAGCCTCAGTTACGCCCCGTGAAGTGGTCCATCGTGCCGTAGACGCCGAACACACGTCCCGCGATGAAGTCCCATGCACGCACCGGAAGCACGCCTTTGAGCACCTTGCCGAGCGTGGTGGTCCACGGCATCAGCTTGATCGGCTTGCCGGTCTGCATGGCCCGCCATGCGGCGCCCACGGCTGTTTCCGGCGTCATGATCGGCGTGAGCAACGGCCCGCGCGCACCGGCGAACATGCCGGTGGAAATGTAGGTCGGGCAGAAGGTCGTGACCTTGAGGTTGCGGTAGCCCGCGCGTTCCAGCTCCAGGCGCAACGAATCGCTCCAGCCGAGCACGGCCCACTTCGACGCTGCATAGACGCTCATGCGCGGATTGGACACCGTTGCCGCGGCGGAGGCGATGTTGAGGATGCGACGCCGGCGACCATCCGTCGCCATCATCGGTTCGATGAAGGCGCGGGTGATCACCATCGGAGCCAGCGTATTGATGCCCAGCGTGTATGCGATGTCCTTGCGCGGGTCGTGTTCCCAGAACGGCTTGCCACGCACCACGCCGGCATTGTTCACGACCAGGTCTGGAACGCCGACACGATCCAGGGCATGGCGCGCCGCCGCCGCGACGGCGTCGATGTCGGACACGTCTACATGTTGGGCAAAGGGTTCCGCACCCAGCGCGCGGAGTTCATCGGACACCGCGGCAAGCCCGGCTTCGTCGATATCCCACAGCACTACATGGCGGGCGCCTTCGCGCGCCGCGCGCAATGCGAACAGGCGACCCATGCCCATCGCGGCTCCGGTGACCAGCGCGGTCCCGCCTTTCATGTCGAAATTGCCCACCGTCATCCCCTCGCCATCAACCGGTTGATCACGAGTTGGACGGCGCGTCCGTAGGGCGGGGCGATCAGCCGGAGCGTGTCCGGCCACAACGGTTTGGACAGCACCGGTTTCAAGTGGCTGAAGGTCCGGAAGCTGGCTTCCCCATGGTAGGCGCCGCTACCGCTCATGCCCACGCCACCGAACGGCACGTCGGGTGCGCTGAGGTGGGCCACCGCGAAATCGAACACCAGTGCACCGGATGCGGTCTCGTTGGTGAAACGCCGGCGCAGGGCCTTGTCGGAGGTGAACGCATACAGCGCGAGTGGCTTGTCATGCGCGCGGATGTGCGCGATCGCCGCGCCGGAATCCGGCACGCGCACGATGGGCAGGATCGGCCCGAAGATCTCCTCCTGCATCACCGCGTCCGCCGTGCCGATGCCGTCGAGCACCGTCGGGGCGATGTAGCGATCCGTCGCATCGGTCCCCCCACCGATGGCCACGCGGCCGTTCGACAGGAACGCCGCGAGGCGATCGAAATGGCGTGCATTGACGATCCGCCCGTATTCGGGACTGCGCCGTGGATCGTCGCCGAACTGGGCGGTGATCGCTGCCTGCAGGTGGGGTACCAGTGCATCGGCAACTTCGGGTGTTGCGAGGAGGTAGTCCGGAGCCACGCAGGTCTGGCCGGCGTTGAGGTATTTCGCCCAGACCAGCCTGCGTGCAACGATGGCCAGGTCCACGGTACCGTCCACCCAAGCCGGCGACTTGCCGCCAAGTTCCAGAGTCACGGGCGTCAGGTGCGCGGAGGCAGCCTGCATGACGACCCGCGCCACGGCCGAGTTGCCGGTGTAGAAGATGTGGTCGAAGCATTGCGCAAGCAGTGCCGTGGTTTCCGGCACGCCGCCTTCGACCACGTGCACCGCGTCGGTGTCCAGGTATTGCGGAACAAGGCGTGCGATCACGGCCGAGGTGGCCGGTGCTACCTCGCTGGGCTTCAGCACAATGGCGTTGCCGGCGGCAATCGCACCGATCAGCGGCCCGAACAACAGTTGCACGGGATAGTTCCACGGTGCGATGACCAGGACCACGCCCAACGGTTGCGGCACCAGGCGGGCGCTGGCGGGTTGCAGGGAGAGCGGGATCGGGCGGCGTTGCGGCCGCATCCATCGGCCGAGATGCTTGAGCGTGTGGGCGATCTCCGCACGCAGGAAGGCGGTTTCGGTCAGCCGTGATTCGGTCGCGCATTTGCCGAGGTCGGTACCCAGCGCGGCGTGCAGCGCATCGGCACCCTCGACCAGGAGCCGATCCAGTTGTCGCAACTGGTCAATCCGCCAAGCGAGCGGACGCGTGCGGCCGGAATCGAACGTGGCCCGCGCCCGCGCCACGGGGTCCGCGTCGGCCTTTGTCATAATGGAGTCCATACCCAAGCGTACC
>Ga0208892_1000029_pt1 | contig 12520 bp, 14 predicted proteins | sample SoimicmetaGmgHAC_FD_188336 | JGI IMG/M metagenome (GOLD analysis project Ga0208892, IMG submission 188336) | Soil and rhizosphere microbial communities from Laval, Canada - mgHAC (SPAdes) (version 2) | ecosystem: Environmental > Terrestrial > Deep subsurface > Rock core/Sediment | place: Laval... | reverse complement strand
TGGTGCGCGGTTTCCTGGCCGGCGACGGCGGTGATCAGCGCGGACGGCAGGTCGAGCGGGAGCAGGTCCATGGCGTTCATGAAGACCACCCACACGAAGATGGTCAGCGCGAGCGGCGCGATGAAGCGGCGGTCGCCGTGGAACGCATCGCGGACCTGGCCATCGACGAATTCGACCACCAGCTCCACGAAGGCCTGCATCTTGGTCGGAACGCCGGAGGTGGCCTTGCGCGCCTGGCTCCACAGCCACAGGCAGCCCAGCAGGCCCAGGATGAGGCTGATCAGCCAGCTGTCGACGTGGAACGGGCCCAGCGCGGTCTGCTTCACGTTGTGGGTCAGGTGATGGACGATGTATTCGGTCAGGCCACCGCCGGACTCGCCACCGCCGCCATTGCTGGGTTCAAGACTCACGCAAACGCCCTCGATTCCACTGTCGTGCGGCGAGCAGGTTGCCCGTCGCTGCCATCGCCGCGCCTGCCAGTACGGCCAGCGGCGGCAGTTTCCAGATCGCCATGGCCAGGTACAGGCCCACCACGACCACGATCCACTTCATTGCCATGCCTGCCAGCAACCGCCCCAGCCAGGCCTCCCCACTCGCCACGCCACCGCTGAACGTGCGCAGTGCCGCGATCCCATTTCCCAGCGCCATGGATCCGCCCCCGACCAGCGCGCCCAAGGCAGCGGATGGACCGGACATCAGGCAGACCAGGGCTGTTGCGAGCGTTGCGCCGACCTGGAGGATCGTCGCGCGCTGCGCCAGCTGCCGGCCTGCGGCAACGGGGTTGGACACGTGCGGAACTCGGTGGTGGTCGCGGGAAACGGCTGCAAAGCCGCCCCGTCGGGCCGCAAAAGTATAGCGGCACAAGCACTTGCGGGCAACTCGCCGGCCTGGCGGCACCCGTATTCAGGCTGGCGGCCGGACTTACTTCCGCTTCGGGATGTAGAGGTCCGTGATGGTGCCCTCGAAGACCTCGGCCGCCATGCCCACCGACTCGCCCAGGGTGGGGTGCGGATGGATGGTGTTGCCGATGTCGCCGGCCTCGGCGCCCATCTCGATCGCCAGCGCCAGTTCGCTGATGAGCTCGCCCGCGTGCACGCCGACGATGCCGCCACCGACCACGCGGTGCGTGGCTTCGTCGAACACCAGCTTGGTGAAACCTTCGGTGCGGCCCAGGCCGATCGCGCGGCCGGACGCCGCCCACGGGAACTTGCCCACCCCGACCTTGAGCCCCTTGGCCTTCGCCTCGGTCTCGGTCACGCCCACCCAGGCGATCTCCGGGTCGGTGTAGGCGACGCTCGGGATGACCCGCGCCACCCACTCCTTCTTTTCGCCGGCGATGACTTCCGCGGCGAGCTTGCCCTCGTGCGTGGCCTTGTGCGCCAGCATCGGCTGGCCCACCAGGTCGCCGATGGCGAAGATGTGCGGGACATTCGTGCGCATCTGCGCATCGACCGGGATCAGTCCGCGCTCACCCACGGTCACGCCGGCCTTGTCGCACGCCAGCTTGCCGCCATTCGCGCTGCGGCCCACCGCGACCAGCACGCGGTCGAAGGTGGTGCCCGCCGGCAGGCTCTCGCCCTCGAACGTGCAGGTGATGCCCTTCTTGCCGGCCTTGGCCTCGACCACCTTGGTCTTGAGATGCACGGCCACCCCCTGCTTCTTCAGGCGATCGGCGAGCGGCTTGACGAGATCCGCATCCGCGCCCGGGATCAGCTGTGGCATGAACTCGACGACCGTGACCTCGCTGCCGAGGCCGCGATAGACCGTCGCCATTTCCAGCCCGATGATGCCGCCACCCACCACCAGCAACGTCTTCGGCACGTCGGCCAGCGCCAGCGCACCGGTGGAATCCATCACGCGCGGGTCGTCCCACGGAAAGCCCGGCAGGTGCACCGGCTCGGAACCGGCGGCGATGATGCAATGCGCGAAGCTGAGCGTGCGCGGCGTGTCGCCGGCGACCGCGAGCGCGTTGGCCGATGCGAACGTGGCGGTGCCGCGGATCACTTCGACCTTGCGCTGTTTCGCCATCCCGGCCAGGCCACCGGTGAGCTGGCCAACGACCTTGTCCTTGTAGCCGCGCAATGCATCGAGATCGATCTTCGGCGCCGCGAACGTCACGCCGAATGCGGACGCATGCGCCGCGGCGTCGATGACCTCGGCGGCATGCAGCAGCGCCTTCGAGGGAATGCAGCCCACGTTGAGGCAGACGCCGCCCAGTGCGGGATCGCGATCGACCAGTACGGTCTTCAGGCCCAGGTCGGCGGCGCGGAATGCGGCGGTGTAGCCACCGGGGCCGGCACCGATAACGACCACGTCGCAATCGAAGGAATGATTGGCAACGGGCACGGGTGCAGGCGCGGCGACCGGTGCGGGAGCCGGCGCTGCAGGCGGCGATGACGGCGTCGGCGATGCAGCCGCGACAGAGGCAGCGGCAGTAGCTGGCGCTGCGGCATCTTCCGCCTCGATCACCGCGACCACGCTGCCTTCCGACAGCGAATCGCCCAGCTTCACGGCGACCGACTTCACCACGCCCGCAACAATCGACGGCACTTCCATCGTCGCCTTGTCGGACTCCAGCGTGACCAGGCCCTGGTCCTTCGCCACGCGGTCGCCGGGTTTCACCAGCACCTCGATCACGGGCACGCCATTGTGGCTGCCGATATCCGGCACCTTCACTTCCACGTCAGACATCGGAGTCCTCCTGCGCGCCGTCGTCGGCACGGGGTTTGGGTTGGCCTGCGCGCGCGGCGCGCGCGGCGGCTTCGTCCTGCTGGTGCCGGCGATCCTCGCGGATCGCGGCTTCGGTATCGGCCTGCGCGTCGTTGCGGCCGAGCTCGGCCAGTTCGTGCGGGGCCAGTTCAACTGTTGGCGCGGCCGGCACCGGCTCCACGCGCGCCTCGCCGCGCAACGCAGCCAACGCATCGGCACCGGACAGGCCGAACAGCGTGCGCACGTTGAGGTCGCGCTGCGGGAACGGTCGCTCGATCCCGTGCGCCTTCAATGCGGTGTCCAGCTCCCACAGGTACGCCGCGCTGATCGCGGCATTGCGGCGCGCGGCTTCCTCGGTCAGCCAGACCGCGAGCACGAACCGCACCGCGCTCTCGCCGAAATCGACCAGCCACACCTGCGGCGCCTGCCGGCCCTCCATCGCCAGCGTGAACGGGACACGGGACGCCGCTTCGAGCGCCGCTTTCTTCACCAGTTCCTTGTCGACGCCGTACGCGACCTGGAACGGCACGCGGATGCGGCGGTTGACGGAGCGGTGCGTCCAGTTGACCACGCGGCCGCTGATGAACTCCGAATTCGGCACCAGCACGTCGATGTTGTCGTTGGTGGTGATGCGCGTCGCGCGGATGTTCACCGCGCGCACGGTGCCGCGCACGTCCTTGTCGAGCTCGACGAAATCCCCCACCTTGAGCGAACGGTCGAACAGCAGGATCAGGCCGGAGATGAAGTTGCTGAAGATCGCCTGCATGCCGAAGCCGAGGCCCACGCCCAGCGCACCGGCGAACACCGTGAACTTGCCGAGCGGGATGCCGAGCGCGTCCAGCGCGATGAACAGCGCGAACCCCAGCAGGATGTAGTGCAGCACGCGCGATACGGTGTAGATCGCCGCACGCTCGGTGCTGCCCTGCTGCTCGCCGTAGCGGTTGAGCGCGCGCTGCACGAACCGCGAGAGCAGCCATGCGCCGATGATGGCGAGCAGCGCGCCCAGCACGCCACCGAGGGTGATGTCGAACCCGCTGGTGTGCAGGAGCCGCAGGTCGAGCACCGGCTGCAGGTCGGCCAACGCCTGCTCGCGCACTTCGCGGGTGCGCTGCAAGGTGTTGTCGAGGGCCGGCTGCGGCATGCGCGGTGGCTCAGAGCAGCGCGCGGCGCATGTCGCCAAGCACATCGGCGAGGAAGCTGGTGAAGCGGGCGGCGAGCGCGCCATCGATCACGCGGTGGTCGTAGGACAGCGACAGCGGCAACATCAGCTTCGGCTCGAATTCCTTGCCGTTCCACACCGGCGCCATCTCCGACTTGGACACGCCGAGGATCGCGACTTCCGGGGCATTGATGATCGGCGTGAACGCGGTACCGCCAATGCCGCCGAGCGAGCTGATGGTGAAACAACCGCCCTGCATCTGGTCGGGTTTCAGCTTGCCATCGCGCGCCAACGCGGCGAGCTCACCCATTTCGCGGGCGATCTCCATCACGCCCTTCTTGTCGGCATCGCGCAGCACCGGCACGACCAGGCCGTTCGGCGTGTCGGCGGCGAAACCGACATGGACATACTTCTTCAGCACCAGCTGCTCGCCGTCGAGCGAGGCATTGAAGGTGGGGAACTTCTGCAGCGCGGCCACGCAGGCCTTGATGAGGAAGGCGAGCATGGTGACCTTGCCGGCCTTGCCCGCGGCGATCGCCTTGGCGTTCTCCTCGTTGAGCTGCACGCGCAGCGCCTCGAGCGTGGTGATGTCGGCGCGATCGAACTGGGTGACGTGCGGGATCATCGCCCAGTTGCGCGACAGGTTCGCGCCGGAAATCTTCTGGATGCGCGTGAGCGGCTTCGCTTCGATCTCGCCGAATTTCGAGAAATCCACCTTCGGCCATGGCAGCAGGTTGAGCCCGCCGACGCCACCTCCGGTCGCCACGCCCGCGGACGCACCGCCGGACAGCGCGCCCTTCACGAATGCCTGGACGTCCTCGCGGGTGATGCGGCCTTTGTCGGCGCTGCCACGCACCTGCGCGAGATCCACGCCGAGCTCACGCGCATAGAGGCGCACGGACGGGCTGGCATACGGGACCTTGTCGGGCATCACCGCATCGGCGTCGAATCGCACCGGCGGCAGGCCGGCCCCGGAGGCGTGCGGCGGCGGTTCCGGGCGCGCGGAGGTCAGCGCATCGGCCTGGGCAGGCACGTCCACCGGCTCGACCTTGGCGCCGGTCTCCGCGGCAGGCACTTCCTGCTTCGGCGACGCGGGTTCGGCACGCGCGGGGGTGGGGGCGCTGGCGGGGGCCGGAGCGGGTGCGGCCGCGGCATCGGACACTTCGATGATCGCGACGAGGCTGCCCTCGGACAGTTCATCCCCCAGCGTGGCCTTCATTTCCTTCACCACGCCCGCGAAGGGCGACGGCACTTCCATCGTGGCCTTGTCCGACTCGAGGGTGACGAGCCCCTGGTCCTTGGCCACGGTGTCGCCCGGCTTGACCAGGACCTCGATGACCGGGACGCCACCATGGCTGCCGATGTCGGGGACGCGGGCTTCCTTGAGTTCGGCCATGTGGGGTGCTCCTGGGCGAAAACCGCATTTCATCATGGAATCCGGGGCCAGCGGCACCCGGGACGCAACATTGCTGGATATTACCCGGGTGATTGTCCGGGTTGCACGAAACCCAGCCTCCGCAGGCGTGCCCGTACCCCGAATTCGAAGGCCAGGTAGTAGCCGAGCAGCACGCCGCCGACGGCAAGCAGGCTGGCATGGGCATCCAGCAGGTCGGCCATGGGCATGCCGGCACTGGCGTGCCATTGCTGCCACGCCGTCCACAGCCCATCGGCCAGGCGCAGGGCCACCAGCAGGGTCAGGGCCAGCACCAGCCAGCGGTTGGGCGTGAGGTAAAGCCCACGCGGCGTCGGCTCGAAATCGGCGGTCCACAGCCCGAAGATCCCGAGGACCATGCCGGCTCCGAGGCCGCACACGGCCCACGCCAAGGTCGCCGGCACCCAGTGCGAGGAGATCCACGCGCCTCCGAGATACCCGGCAGCCGACACCAGTAGGCCCCAGGCATTGAGCCCGACGATCCACGGGATGGCACGGCGCCGCGCGCGGCCCATGCGGTAGCGCTGCAGCAGCGAGAACGGCAGCAGCAGCGCGAACAGCAGCACGCCGCCCAGCAGCAGGAACGGGATCAGCAGCAAAGGCATGGGTCGATGGTAGGCAACGCGCGCGAGCGTGGCGTGGACGCAACGCGCACGCCCGACCCGCGACACTCCGTGGATGCCCGAGGGCCCTTCCATCGTCATCCTCAAGGAACTCACCGCCAGCCTGGCCGGCAAGCGGGTGCGGGAGGCCTCGGGCTCGACGGGCACCATCGACCCGCAACGCATGCTCGGCATGACCGTGCGCGAGGTGGCCAGCTGGGGCAAGCACTACCTGCTGCAATTCGACGGGTTCGCCCTGCGCGTGCACTTCATGCTCTACGGCAGTTATTCGCTCGATGGCGGCAAGCCGGGCCGCACCCCGCGACTGCACCTCGGCTTCGCGCGCGCGAAGTCCATCGACTTCTACGCCTGCTCCCTGCGCTACGTGGAGGGCGACATCCACGCCAGTTACGACTTCAGCCTGGACGTGATGGCCGATGCATGGAACGCGCGGGCGGCGTTGCGCCGGCTGCGCGCCAGGCCCGACCTGCTGGCCTGCGATGCCCTGCTGGACCAGGACATCTTTTCCGGCGTCGGCAACATCATCAAGAACGAGGTGCTGTTCCGCATCCGGGTGCATCCGGAGAGCCGGATCGGCGCATTGCCGGCCACCAAGCTGCGTGAACTGGTGAAGCAGGCCCGCGAGTACAGCTTCGACTTCTACCGCTGGAAAAAGGACTACGTGCTCCGCAAGCACTACCAGGTGCATACGAAGACCCATTGCCCGCGCGACGGCACCCGGCTGTCGTTCGCCCGCCACCTCGGGGCCAAGCAGCGCCGCGCGTTCTGGTGCCCGGCCTGCCAGCGGCTGTACGCCTGAGTCCGCGTTACCCTAGTGCCCCCATCCGGCCCGCGATCGCCATGCCTTCCTTCGACATCATCTCCGAAGTGGATACCCACGAACTCACCAACGCGGTGGACCAGGCCAACCGGGAACTGACCACCCGCTTCGATTTCAAGGGCGTGGATGCGAAGTTCGTGCTCGACGAGAACACCATCAGCCAGTCGGCGCCCAGCGATTTCCAGTTGCAGCAGATGACCGACATCCTGCGCGCGCGCCTGATCGCACGGAAAATCGACGTGCGCTGCCTCGAGTTCGGCGACATCGAGACCAACCTGGCCGGCGCGCGACAGAAGGTGACGGTGAAGCAGGGCATCGGGCGCGACCTCGCGAAGAAGGTCCAGGGCGAAATCAAGGATGCCAAGTTGAAGGTGGAATCGCAGATCAATGGCGACAAGCTGCGGGTGACCGGCAAGAAGCGCGACGACCTGCAGGCGGCGATGGCCCTGCTGCGCGGCAAGGAATTCGAGCTGCCGCTGCAGTTCGACAACTTCCGTGACTGATCCCCGCGACGCAGGCGCTGTCGAGCGCGACATCCGCCGCTGGATCGAACGCGCGGTGATCGGGCTGAACCTGTGTCCGTTCGCGAAGGCGGTCTACGTGAAGGACCAGGTGCGCATCGTGGTCAGCGATGCCACGACCGAGGCCGCGTTGCTGGAACAACTCGGCGAGGAGTTGCTGCATCTGCGCGACACGCCCGCATCGGACACCGACACCACGCTGCTGGTGCATCCGGACGTGCTGGGTGACTTCCTCGACTACAACGATTTCCTCGAGCACGCCGATGCCCTGGTCGAATCGCTGGACCTCGACGGCACGCTGCAGGTGGCGAGCTTCCACCCGGACTACCAGTTCGCCGGGACCACGCCCGGGGATCCGTCGAACCTGACCAATCGCGCGCCCTACCCCGTGCTGCACCTGCTGCGCGAAGAGAGCATCGACCGCGCGGTGGCGGCCTATCCGGAACCGGACGCGATCATCGACCGCAACATCGAAACGGTGACGACGCTCGGCACCGACGGCTGGGCGAAACTGCTCGGCGACTGATCAGGGCGCGAACAGCGTCGCGCGATCCGCATCGCCAAGCAGGCGCCACTGGCCCTGGGGCAGGTCGCCAAGGCCCAACCCGCCGATGCGCTCGCGATGCAACGCGTCCACGTGGTTGCCGACGGCCGCGAACATGCGCCGCACCTGGTGGTAGCGCCCCTCGTGCAGGGTGAGGCGCGCGGTGCGCGCGTCGAGCGGTTCGAGTTCGGCGGGCAGCAATGGCGTGGTTTCCGTTTCCAGCAGCAAGGTGCCGCGGGCGAACGTGGCCGCCTCGTCGCCACGCAGGTCATGCGCCAACCGGGCGAGATAGACCTTCGGAAGCTTCGACTTCGGCGCGATGATCCGGTGCAGCAGCTGGCCATCGTCGGTGAACAGCAGCAGCCCGCTGGTGTCGCGATCTAGCCGACCTACCGGCGAGACGACCGGCGAGCGATGCCGGAAACGCTTCGGCAGCAGGTCGTAGACCAGGCGCCCCTGGTCCTTGGTGGAACAGGTCACGCCGGCCGGTTTGTTGAGCATGAGCAGCAGGCCCGGTGCAGGATCGAGCGGTTCGCCATCGATGCGGACATCATCGTGCGTGCGCACGTCATCGCCATACAACGCTTCGCCCGCGGCGTCGGTCACGCGACCGTCGGCGAACAGCCCAAGCACCTCGCGGCGACTGCCGTACCCGAGGTTGGCGAGATAGCGCAGCAGCTTCACCGGCGCGCCCCGCTGGCCCTGATCACCTTGTAGCCGCGGGCCTGCGCGATGGTGCGGACCTCCCCGAACCGGTTCACGAGCACGTCCTCGTATGGGAGATGCGTGTTCGCGACCAGCCACAGCGCCCCATTCGGCGCGAGGGCATCCGCGGCGACATCGATGAAGCGCCGCCCGAGTTGCGGCAGGCCGGCCTTGCCCGTGGCGTGGAATGGCGGGTTCATCAGGATCGCGTCGAAGCGCCCATCGATCCCCGCGGCGACGTCGTGCCAGTGGAACGTGCACGCGGGCGCCATGCCTTCGAGGTTCCGGCGCGCCATCGCCAAGGCGCGCGCATCGGCTTCGTACAGATCGAGCGATTGCACCTTCGGGCAGTGGGACGCCACGTACCGCGCGATCACGCCCGCACCGGCCCCGAGATCGGCGACGCGGCCGGACAACGCTCCGGGCAGGTGCTGCAACAGCAATTGCGTGGCCGGATCCACCGCGTCCGCGGAAAACACGCCGGCCTGCGACCAGAGCCCATCGCTGCGCACATGCGGCTCGCCTGCGCGCGCCCACGCCCGCACCAGGCCTGCATCGGGATCGTCGATCCGGGCCCACGCCACGCGGCACTTGTGCTTGGACAGCACGCCCGGCGTGGCATTGGCGATCTTCGCGAGATCGGCTTCGTGCGATTTCGCGCCTTCATCGTTCGCGGCGGAGAGCAGCAACGTGCCGCCTGGCGTGAGGATCGAGACGGCCTGCGCCAGCAACGCGCGCGACCATGCGCGCTGGCGCGGCGGCAGCAGCAGCACCAGCGGCACCCGCGGCATGGACTCCAACCCGGGCACCACGGCATCGCCATGCGCCTGCAAGGCATCCGCCCATGGCTTGAACGGCTGCACGCAGGCAGGTGGCTGCGGGCAAGGCCACGGCCCCACCGGTGCGCGCGCGTTGAGGAATACCGATTCCGTGCACGGCACGAGGCCGTCGTGCAACGGAATCAGCAGGGATTGGAGTGCGGGATCGTCCACGGCGCCACTTTACGCGACGCGCCATGCACCGTCAGTGCGGCGTAGCGCCCGACAACAGCGGATAGGGATTGATCGCGGTGCCCTGCCACCAGTGCTTGTCCGGTCCCAGCACCATGATCGCGAAATGCAGGTGCGGTGCCGTGGGGCTGGCATTGCCGGTGCTGCCGACGTAGCCGATCACCTCGCCCTGCTTCAACGCCTTGCCTTCCACCAGACCCGGCGCATACGACTGCAGGTGGGCGTAGTAGTAGGCGATCGCACCGGTGGTGTCGAACTCGTAGAGCGTGGTGCCGCCGAGCTTGCTCTCGAACAGCTTGGCCACCGTGCCGTCGGCGGCGGCATACACCGGCGTGCCGGCCGGCGACATGATGTCGATGGCGTCATGCACGCGGCCACCGCTGCGCGCCTGCGTGAAGGTGTCGGTCAGTTGCGCGGCCTGCACGCCCTGCACCGGAATGATCAGCTTGGATGCATCCACCAGCGGCGTGGCGGTCGCGGTGTCGGCCTCGGGCGTGGTGTCGAACTGGCCCGCCGGCACGTCGGGGGGCATGTCCGGATGCGGCGACGAGCCGATCGGCTGCGCAGGCGGCTGCGCGGGATCCACGGGCTGGGTGCTTGCCGGAACCCCTGCCAGCCCGCGCATCGAGCGCTGCTGCCCCAGGCCCAGGTAGATGAGCGTGCCACCGACCAGCGCACCGGCCACGAACAGCAGCAACCCGCGGATGAAGCGACCGAACGTATCGCGCGCACTCATGCGATCACTCCACCAGTTTCACGGGCGTGCCTGGACGCACCGCATCCGCCACCTCGCGCACGGACCAGTTGGTCATGCGGATGCAGCCATGCGATTCGGTCTTGCTGATGTGGGACGGCTCCGGCGTGCCATGGATGCCGTAATGCTCCTTCGAGAGGTCGATCCACACCACGCCCACCGGATTGTTCGGACCCGCCGGGATCGTCGCCTTCTTGTCGGTGGCCTTCGCATCCCAGAACAGTTTCGGGTTGTAGTGGAACACCGGATCACGACCGACGCCATTGACCTTCCAGTCGCCGATCGGGAGCGGATCGTGGTCGCTGCCGCTGGACACGGGGTACTGCGCGTACACGTGGTCCTTGTCGTCGACCAGCAGCAGCATCGACGCGGACTTGTCGACGATCACGCGCGCGGCCTTCGGCAAGGCGGTCGTGCCGTCGACATTCGGCACCTTCAGCACCGTGCCCGCGGTCAGCGGCTTGCCGGGATTCAGCGACTTCAGCAATGCCGGGCTGCAGTGGAACTTCTCGCCCAGCGCCTCCGCCACGTTCGAGTAGCCCATCGACTTCAGGCGCGCCTTCGCGGCCATGCTGGACGGGATCGTCACGAACGGCCCCTTCACGTCGGCATCGGTCAGCGTGTACTCCACGATGGCATCGCCCTGGGACTGCAGCGCGGACCAGGTGGCGTCGTCCATCACCCCAGTGGGCTGCATGCCATGCATGATCTGGAAGCCCGCGATCGCGCGGCGCGTGTTGAGGCCGCCACCGCCATCGATCTCGCCCGGCGACACATGCGCCCGATCCAGCAGTACCTGCGCACGCAGCGTCGCGGCCTTGCCGGTGGTGGCGCTGTTGATGCTCGCGGTATCGAGCACGGTGGCCTTGGCGGGGGTCGCGGCCTGCAGCGGCAACGCAACGCCCATGGCGAGCGTGCACGCCAGGGCCAGGGCAGTCGGAATGCGGTTCATGCGGGCCTTCCTCGCGTTCATGTCTTGCCGCATCCTCCCCAGAGACCGCCGGACGCGGCGTGAAATCGACCCCGGAAGATGAAACGAGCGTTCATGCTCCGTATCCTGTGCAGGTTCCCCGCCGAGACTCCCCACGTGACCGACACGCTTCCAGACCGCCTGAGCAACGATCCGCGCAGCCCCTTCCACGACGCCGACCTGCTGGAGCGCGGCATCGGCATCCGTTTCAACGGCGAGGAGCGCACCAACGTGGAGGAATACTGCGTCAGCGAAGGCTGGATCCGCGTGGCCATGGGCCGTGCGCTGGACCGGCGCGGCCAGCCGATGACGATGAAGATCAAGGGCAAGGTCGAGCCTTACCACCGCGTCGAGGAATAAGACGTTCGCGCACTTCGGGGCGAATCCAGGAACGAACCGCGGCTGAATGCCCGTGCCGGGATTGACGCGCGGCGCACATGGCCCATGCCTAGCCTGAGGCTCCCAACCCAAGGAGTCACCCATGCTCACCAAGTCCCTTGCCACGCTCGCCGTGGCCGCGGCGCTGTTTTCCGCTGCCCCCACGGCGCATGCCCGCGACACCACGTGCAAGCTGCACTACACCCTGTCCAGCTGGTCGCTGGTCTACAAGCATTCCGAAGGCACCGGCGTGGTGAGCTGCGACAACGGCCAGCGCATGCCGGTCAAGATCAAGACGCGCGGCGGCGGCCTCACTGCCGGCCATTCGCGCATCGACGACGGCTTCGGCCAGTTCTCGCCTGTGCACAATATCCACGACGTGCTCGGTGGCTATGCCACGGCCGAAGCCAACGCCGCCGCGGGTCGCGCAGTGAAGGGCCAGGTGGTCACCAAGGGTCCGATCTCGCTTGCGTTGAGCGGTCGCGGCAAGGGCTGGGAGCTGGGCGTGGCCTTCGGCAGCTTCATCATCTCCCGCTGATCTCCGCTCCAATTCGGCAACAGGGCGCATGGCCGGGCTAGACTCGGCCTCTCTCCTTCAAAGGATTGATCCATGCGCCACGTTGCCCTGCTGGCCGTGCTGTCCGCGGCCATTGCCCTGCCCGCCCATGCGGCGGAAACCCGTTGCACGCTGCATTATTCGATGTCCGGCGGCGGTGCGTTCTACAAGCACTCCACCGGCGAAGGCACCATCACCTGCGACAACGGCAAGTCGATGGCGGTCAGGATCGAATCCAAGGGCGGCGGACTCACGTTCGGCCATTCCACGATCACCGACGGCGTGGGCAAGTTCTCGCCCGTGGCCGACATCCATGACCTGGTCGGCGGCTATGCCACG
>Ga0208892_1000028_pt1 | contig 12624 bp, 10 predicted proteins | sample SoimicmetaGmgHAC_FD_188336 | JGI IMG/M metagenome (GOLD analysis project Ga0208892, IMG submission 188336) | Soil and rhizosphere microbial communities from Laval, Canada - mgHAC (SPAdes) (version 2) | ecosystem: Environmental > Terrestrial > Deep subsurface > Rock core/Sediment | place: Laval... | reverse complement strand
GCGGGCGCGCAGCCCGTGCTCGAGATCCTGCACGGTCAACGCGACACCGTTGACCTCCGGGGGATAGGTCTCGGTGACGATCGCGTAGCGCATGCGCCGTGCCTCATGTCGGTTCGACCGAGGATGCGGCGCACGGATGTCGCGGCGGTTGCGCGGGGATGACCGCGGGGTGACAGCGTCAGCGCACGGACAACGCGAGCTTCAGGCCCAGGCCCTGGATGTCGTCCAGTTCGCCCTGCAGGTCGGTCAGCAGGAGCGGGCGCTCGTCCAGCCAGCGGCGTGCCAGTTCGAGCACCAGCGTGTTGCGCTGGACCTGCAGCTGCAGGCGCGGGATCGCGTGCGCATCGTGCGACCGGTGCAGCAGCACGGCCAGGCGCAGGAGCGCGGCGAGGCGGCGGGTGCGCGTGCGCAGGCGGTCGGGCAGGGCGTCGAAGGCGGATTTCGGGACCCCGCGCCGCTGCGTGCGCACCAGGGCAGCGATCTGCTGCTGGTCCTGCAGCGTGAAGCCACCGATGTCGGAGTGTTCCAGCACGTACGCGCCGTGCACCTGGTACTGGCTGTGCGCGATCGCCAGGCCGGTCTCGTGCAGTCGGGCCGCCCAGCCCAGCAGGAGCGCGTCGTCGTCGTTCAGGCCCCAGGCCGGCGCCACCTGCGCGAACAGCTCCAGCGCCGTGCGCTCCACGCGCATCGCCTGTGGCACGTCCACCCCGTAGCGCTGCATGAGCGCTTCGACCGAGGCATCGCGCGGATCGTCACCGCCCGCGCGCCCGGCCATGTCGTAGAGGATGCCTTCGCGCATCGCCGCCTTGCTGACTTCCATGTGCTGGATGCCCAGCGCCGCGAAGGCCGCCTCCAGCACCAGGATGCCGCCGGCGATGACCGGCTTGCGGTCCTCCGACAGTCCGGGCAGGTCGATATGGTCGATGCGCCCGCTTTCCAGCAGCAGGTCGCGCAATCCCCACAGCGCCTGTGGCGTGATGTCGCCACTGGTGAGCTCCAGCGATGTACAGATCTTGCCGATCGCGCGGATGGTGCCGGATGAGCCGATGGCCTCATCCCAGCCCAGCGTGCGGTAGGCGCTGGCGAACTGCTGGAACTCCGCGGCCACTTCGATCAGCGCGCCCTTCCACTTCTTGCGGGTCAGCTTGCCGTTGTCGAAGAAGCGTCGCGTGGTGGCCACGCAACCGACCTGCAGGCTCTCGCGCTCGATCGCCTCCATGCCGCTGCCGATGATGCTCTCGGTCGAACCGCCACCGATGTCCATCACCAGACGCAGTTCGCCGTGTTTCGGGGGATGCGCCTGCGCCACGCCGAGGTAGACCAGGCGCGCTTCCTCGCGCCCCGACACCACTTCGATCGCGTGCCCCAGCGCGGATTCCGCGGGCACCAGGAATGCTTGCGGCGATGCCAGCCGGCGCACGGTGTTGGTGGCCAGCGCGCGCACGCGGGTGGGCGGGATGTCGCGGATGCGCTGGCCGAAGCGCGACAGGCACTCCAGCGCGCGCAACCGCACCGAGGCGGTCAGGTTGCCGCGCTCGTCCAGGCCCTCGGCCATGCGCACCATTTCGCGGATGCGATCGACCGTGCGCAGCTGGCCCAACGTGTAACGCGCGACCACCATGTGGAAGCTGTTGGAGCCAAGATCGATCGCCGCCAGCATGTCGCCATCGGCAAGCGGTGCGGTGTCGGGGGTGCGGGTCGGGCTCATCCGTCGATCTTCGCCAGCAGGGTGCCCTGTGCGGAATGGGCGGGTTCGCCGGGGGCCGGCAGCAGGCGCGTGTACTCGCCCTGCGCATCCAGCGCCCAGGCCTGGGTGTTGTCCGCGAGGTAATTGGCCAGCGTTTCCTCGTACACGCGGCGCGCAAGCACCGGATCGAGGATCGGGAAACAGGTTTCCACCCGGCGCAGCAGGTTGCGTTCCAGCCAGTCCGCGCTCGAACAGAAGATCTCCGGATCCCCATCGTTTGCGAACCAGTACACGCGATGGTGCTCCAGGAAGCGCCCGACGATCGACCGCACGCGGATGTTGTCGGACACGCCCGCGATTCCGGGCCGCAGCGTGCACGCCCCGCGCACGATCAGGTCGATGTGCACGCCGGCCTGGGAGGCCTCGTACAGCGCCCGCACCACGTTCGGCTCGTTGAGGGCGTTCATCTTCGCGATCACGTGGGCCGGCCGACCCGCGCGCGCATGCGCGGCCTCGCGTTCGATCCGCTGCAGCAGGCCCGCGTGCAGCGAGAACGGCGACTGCAGCAGCCGCTTCAGCTTGATTTCCGAGGCCAGCCCCGAGAGTTGCTGGAAGATCTGGTGCACGTCCTCGCCGATCTCGCGGTTGCAGGTGATCAGGCCGATGTCGGTGTACGCGCGTGCGGTGCCGCTGTGGTAGTTGCCGGTGCCCAGGTGCACGTAACGCACCGGCTTGCCGCCTTCGCGCCGCACGATCAGCAGCATCTTCGCGTGTGTCTTGAAGCCCACCACGCCATAGACCACCTGCACGCCGGCTTCCTGCAGGCGGTCGGCCAGGCCCAGGTTCGCCTCCTCGTCGAAGCGTGCGCGCAGCTCCACCACCACCGTCACGTCCTTGCCGTTGCGCGCGGCCTGCACGAGGTGCTCCACGATCGGCGAATCCTTGCCGGTGCGGTACAGCGTCTGCTTGATCGCCAGCACCTCCGGATCCTCCGACGCCTCGCGGATCAGCTCCAGCACCGGCGCGAACGAATCGAACGGGTGGTGCAGCAGCACGTCGCCCCGGCGCACCAGCGCGAACATCGAGTCCGCCTCCAGCGTGCGCGGCTGCATGGGTGGGAACTTCAGGTCCGGCCGGCGCACCAGGTCGTACACCTGGCCCACCCGGTTGATGTTGACCGGGCCGGTGATCGCATAGACCGCGTTCTCGGTCAGCTCGAAGTTCTGCAGGAGCAGGGTGGTGATCTCCGGCGGGCAGGTTTCCTCGATCTCCAGCCGCACCGCGCGCAGGTAGCCGCGGCCCACCAGCTCGTCGCGCAACGCGTGGGCGAGGTTGTCCACGTCGTCGTCGTCGACGATGAGTTCGGAGTTGCGGGTCACCCGGAACTGGTAGGCACCCTTCACCGTCATGCCCGGGAACAACTCGCCCACGAATGCGGACAGCACCGAGGACAGGAACACGAATTCGTGGCAGGCATCGCCATCGCCGTCCGCATCGGGCAGGCGGATGATGCGCGGCAGCGAGCGCGGCGCACGCACGATCGCCAGGTGGCCCTCGCGGCCGAACGCATCGCGGCCTTCCAGCACCACCACGATGTTCAGCGATTTGTTGAGGATCTTGGGGAACGGATGCGCCGGGTCGAGCCCCAGCGGCGACAGCACCGGCATGATCTGTTCGCGGAAGTAGTCGCGCAGCCACTCCGCTTGTTCCGGCGTCCATTCGGTGCGGCCGGGCAGGCCGATGCCTTCCGCCGCCAGCGCCGGTCGCAGCTCCTGGTAGAAGCATGCGTACTGCGCCTTCACCAGCTCCGCGGCACGGTCATGGATCTGTGCGAGCACCGTGCGATGCGGAATCCCGTCGGCACCCGGAGGGATGCCCAGCTGTTCGGCATGGTGCAGGCCGCCGGCACGGATCTCGAAGAACTCGTCGAGGTTCGTGCAGGAAATGCACATGTATTTCAGCCGCTCCAGCAGCGGCACGGCCGCGTCGCGCGCCTGCGCCAGCACGCGGAAATTGAAGTCCAGCAGCGACAGCTCGCGGTTGAAATACAGCGAGGGGTCGCGCAGGTCCCGGGCGGGGGCGGGAGTCATGGCTCGCGCGTGGCCACGCGCGTCGCGTCGAAGTGGCATGTGAACGTGCTTCCCTTGCCCACTTCGCTCGCGATCTCGAGGCGGGCGCCGTGGTTGTTGAGGACGTGCTTGACGATGGACAGGCCGAGCCCGGTGCCGCCGGATTCCCGCGATCGGCTGGTGGAGACGCGGTAGAAGCGCTCGGTGATCCGTGGCAGGTGCATCGGGGGGATGCCGAACCCGCTGTCCTGCACGCGCAGTGCCGCGCCCGCGCCTTCGCGCGCGAAGGTCACGGTGATCGCGCCATCGGCAGGCGTGTACCGCACCGCGTTGCTGATCAGGTTGGAGAACGCGCTGTGCAGTTCCTTGGTGGAACCGACCAGGTCCACGCCCGCCTGGTCCGCCACGGTGATCCGGTGGCGCCCGCGGCTCAGGGCCTCGGCCTCGCGCCGCAGGGTGGCCAGCATCGAGGCCATCGACACCTGCTCCTCGTCCTGGTGCTCCTGCGCTTCCAGTCGCGACAGCGTCAGCAGGTCCTCCACCAGCTGGGCCATGCGCGACGACTGCTGGCGCATTTCGTTGAACATCCGCGCCCCTTCGTCGTCATCCTCGTCAGGCTCAAGGATATCCAGATACCCATGCAGCACGGTGAGGGGGGTGCGCAGTTCATGCGACACGTTGGCCACGAAGTCGCGGCGCATCTGCTCCAGGTGCGTGAGCTTGCTGACGTCGCGCGCGACCAGCAGCCAGAACGCGTCGGAATACGGAATCAGCCGCACGTTGAGGCGCAGCGACTCGTTGGCCGGGGAGGGCACGTCGTTCATCGGCTCGGCCTTGCGACCCATCGCCAGCCACTGCGCCATCGGCAAGGGAGCGGTCGCGGTGACGATCGAGGCATTGCGGTCGCGTGGAAAACGCAGGCCGAGCAGCGGCGTCGCCGCATCGTTGAACCAGAGGATGCGTTGGGTGTTGCGTTCGATCACCACCACCGCGTCGGGCAACGCGTTGGCCACCGCACGGTACGCACCCAGCCGGTCGACCAGCCGGCGCTTGCGCAGGCGGGCCTCGTCCTGGTGGCGCACCAGCAGGCGTTGCAACTCGCTCCAGCGGCCGTGGCCTTCGGGGGGCTGCAGCCGGTGCCTGGATTCCATCTGCCGCAGCAACCGGCGCAGTCGCCAGTCGTGCCAGCCGGCGATGGCCACGGCAAGCGCCGCCACCGCCAGTGCCAGCCAGGCCTGGGGCGACATCATCGGTCAGGCCGATGCCGAGAAGCGGTAGCCCGCGCCGCGTACCGTCTGCACCATGTGCTCCAGCTGGTGCGGCTCGAGGGTTTTGCGCAGGCGGCGGATGTGCACGTCCACGGTGCGCTCCTCCACGTACACGCTGCCGCCCCAGACGTGGTCGAGCAGTTGCGAGCGGGTATACACGCGCTCCGGATGGGTCATGAAGAAATGCAGCAGGCGATATTCCGTCGGCCCGATCGCCACTGGCGCGGGAGTGCCGTCCGCCGAGGCGAACACCCGATGCGCCGCGCCGTCGATGCGCAGGTCGCCGATCGCCACGTTGCCCTCCTCGTCGTCCTCGCGGGTGCGGCGCATCACCGCGCGGATGCGGGCCAGCAGTTCGCGCGAGGAGAACGGCTTGACCACGTAGTCGTCCACGCCGGCCTCCAGCCCGCCCACCCGGTCGTTCTCCTCGCCACGCGCGGTGAGCATGATGATCGGAATGTCGCGGGTCAGGCTGTCCTTGCGCCAGCGGCGCGCCAGGTCCAGGCCGCTGGCACCCGGCAGCATCCAGTCCAGCAGGATCAGGTCGGGCACGCGGTCGGCGATGGCGGTCTGCGCCTCGCGCGCATCCCCGGCATGCACGGGTTCGTACTCCGCCTTGCGCAGGGCAAAGGCCACCATGTCGCGGATGGCGGGCTCGTCGTCGACGATCAGGATGCGTTTCTGCACGATGGGGACCCAAGGGTTTGACCGCCGTCAGGAAACGACAGTTTATTGACACTTTGATGACGACGGTCATGTTGATCCGCCGCCCGCCCCCTTTCAGCGGCCCAGGTCGTCGTCCTTGATGCCCTGCCGGCGCAGTTCCAGCACGGTGGGCGTGATGGCGGCGATGCGCGCGTCGATCCGCGCCCGGGCGTAGTAATCCAGGTCGGGGCGGCGCTTGAGCGTGTTCAATTGCAGCAGGGCCCGCTCCGGACTGCCGTTCAGATACGTCGCCTCGGCATAGGCCTCGCCGGCCCGTACCGGGTCGCCCGCGGTTTCATTGGCCCGGCCCAGCACCTGCTGGTAGTTCGGATCGTCGCTGCTGTCCGCCGCCAGCGGTCGCAGCACCGCCTGCGCCCTCCGGCCAGCGGCCGCGTTGGCGCGCTGGCTCAGCAACCGCGCGTAGGTCAGCGCCACCGGGCGATTGCCCGGGAATCGGGCCACCAGCGCATCGAACCGGGCATCCGCGGCCGCGTGGTTGCCCATGCCGTTCAGGGCTTCGGCCGTGCCCACGGCCAGCCAGAGGTTGTCCTGATGGGCGTGCTGCAGCGGATCCAGCAGGGCGAATGCCGGGGCGGCCTTGCCGGCGCGCAGTTGCGCCACCGCCTGGCCGTAGCGCTGCGCATCGTCCAGCGGCTTGCGCCGGGCCAGTTGCTCGTACTCGGCGATCGCGGAGGCCGCGGTGTCCGCGCTCAGCGCGCGCAGCCGCTCGCGTGCGAACGTGAAATCGCCATGCGCGCCGCGGCGTGGCCCCAACGCGACCTTGATGCCGCCGGGCAGCAGCGGATTCACCGCCGTGCCGGAACCGATGTCCAGCGCTGCGGTGGCACTCATCTGCGCCGCGCGCGCCTTCGCCTCGGCGATGCGGGCGCCGGTGACCGGATGGTCCAGCAAAAAGTCCGGGGTCTGGTCGCGGTCGCCACCGCGGTTCGCGCGCATGACCGACTCCATGCGTTCGAAGAACCCGGCCATCGCGTTGGGGTCGTAGCCCGCGCGCGCCAGCAGGCGGATGCCCAGCCGGTCGGCCTCGCTTTCGTTGCTGCGCGTGTAGTCGATCGCACGCTGCGCCAGCAGTCCCTGCGCACCGGCGATCGCGGCCATCGCCGCATTGGAGCCCGAATTGCTCGAGGATTTCTGCGCCACGATGATCGCGCCCAGCATCGCCAGCAACACCGGCAACTGGTCGCGCTGTGCCCGCTCCACCGCACGCAGCACGTGCTGCTGGGTCACGTGCGAGACCTCGTGCGCCAGCACGGCCGCGACTTCGTCCTCGCTGTCCGCGGTCAGCACCAGCCCCGAATTCACCGCCACGTAGCCCCCGAGGGTCGCGAACGCATTGATCTCGCGCTCGCGCAGCAGGAAGAACGTGAAGGGTTGCCCGGCGCGGTCGGTGGAGGCCGCCAGCCGGTTGCCCACGCCCTGCAGCCAGTCGGCCAGCAGCGGGTCTTCCAGCGTGTAGTCGTAGTGCCGCAACTGGCTGAGCATCATCGCGCCGTAGCCGGCCTGTTGCGCCGGCGACAGCAGGTTGCCCGCGGACGAGCCCATGTCCGGCAGCCGCGATTCCTGCGCCCGCGCGCCCGGCTGCAGCACCCCGAAGGCGAGCACGCAGGTGGCGATGGCGGCGGCAAGCGGGGCAGGGCGCATGGCAGTCCGGTCACGGGGAAGGCAATCAGGATGGGGGATGCGCGCACCACGCTGGTGAATTGCGCGTAAACCGGGCCGGCTGCGCATTCATCGCCGTCGGCGCACAATGGGGCCATTGCCACAGGAGCCCGAGATGTCCCGCCCCGAAATCGTCATGTACACCACCCAGGTCTGCCCGTACTGCGTGGCGGCGAAGAATTTCCTGAAATCCAGGGGACTGGAATGGCGGGAAGTGCGGGTGGACCTCGATTCCGCCGAACGCGAGAAAATGGTGGCCCTGGCGCGCCGTACCAGCGTGCCGCAGATCTTCGTGGGCGAGACCCACGTGGGCGGCTACGACGACATGATGGCGCTGCAGCGCGCGGGTCGTTTCGAGCCGCTTCTGGCCGGCGAGGGCTGAGTTCCCCGGCGCCGGTCCGCACGGCGCCGTCTGGTAGAATGAGGGGTTTCCCGTTCCCGCGCGCCGGTCCAGGCCTGCGCCGCTCCTGAAGGACTCCCCCGCATGACCCACACCATCACCGTGATCCGCGGCGACGGCATCGGCCCCGAGATCATGGCCGCCACGTTGCACGTCCTCGACGCCATGAACCTCGGCCTGCACTACGAAGAGGCGGATGCGGGCATGGTCGCGCAGGAAAAGCACGGCAACCTGCTGCCGCAGGCCACGCTGGATTCCATCGCGAAGAACAAGGTGGCGCTGAAGGCGCCGCTGACCACGCCGGTGGGCGAGGGGTTCACCTCGATCAACGTCACCCTGCGCAAGACCTTCGACCTGTACGCCAACGTGCGTCCGGCCAAGAGCTTCCCGAACACCAAGTCGCGCTTCCCGACGGGCATCGACCTCATCACCATCCGCGAGAACACCGAAGGCCTGTACATCGGTGAGGGCCAGACCGTGTCCGAGGATGGCGAGGTCGCCACCTCCACCTCGCGCATCACCCACAAGGGTGCCGAGCGCGTCGTGCGCTACGCCTTCGAGATGGCCCGCAAGCTCGGTCGCAAGAAGGTGACGGTCGTGCACAAGGCCAACATCCTCAAGTCCACCTCCGGCCTGTTCCTCAAGACCGCGCGCGTGATCGCCGCGCAGTACCCCGACATCGAATGCAACGAGATGATCGTGGACAACACCTGCATGCAGCTGGTGATGCGCCCCGAGCAGTTCGACATCATCGTGACCACCAACCTGTTCGGCGACATCATCTCCGACCTCTGCGCCGGACTGGTCGGTGGCCTCGGCCTCGCCCCTGGCGCCAACATCGGAGAGAACGTCGCGATCTTCGAGGCGGTGCACGGCTCCGCCCCGGACATCGCCGGCAAGGGCATCGCCAATCCCTGCGCGCTTCTGCTGGCCGCCGGGCAGATGCTCGACCACCTCGGCATGCCGGAGCAGGCCACGCGCCTGCGCAACGCGATCGTCGCCACGCTGGAGGCGAAGGACACGCTGACCCCGGACCTGGGCGGCACCGGCTCCACAACCACCTTTGCCGAGGCGATCATCCGCCACCTGTAAGGGATGCGCGGGTTCCGCAACGAAAAAGGGCGCCTTCCGGCGCCCTTTTTTCAGGCCCGCACGTGGATCAGTTGCGCTGCAGCTTCGACAGCAGGCGCAGGAATTCCACGTACAGCCACACCAGCGTGACCATCAGGCCGAACGCGCCGTACCACTCCATGTACTTCGGGGCGCCGGCTTCCGCACCCTTCTCGATGAAGTCGAAATCGAGCACCAGGTTGAGCGCCGCCACGCCGATCACGAACAGGCTGAAGACGATGCCCAGCGTGCCGCTCTCGTGGATCATCGGGATCGAGTGGCCGAAGAAGCCCATCACGATGTCGACCAGGTACATCAGCGCGATGCCGCCGGTGGCCGCGACCACGCCGAGGCGGAAGTTGTCGGTCACCTTGATCAGCCCGCTGCGGTAGACCAGCAGCAACGCGCCCAGCGTGCCGAAGGTCGCCATCACCGCCTGCAGCACGATGCCGCCGAACTTCGCGTCGTACACGGCCGAGATCGCGCCGAGGAAGAAGCCCTCGAGCAGCGCGTAGAGGGGCGCCGTCACCGGCGACCACTCCTTCTTGAAGATGGTGACCATCGCCATCACGAAGCCGCCGATCGCGCCGCCCCACATGTACACGGCTGCGCCCGGCGCCAGCGCGCCCTGCGCGTCGAACATGCGCGACCATGCGAATGCCGCCGTGAGCATGGTCAACAGCAGCAGGATCCCGGTGCGGGTCACCGTGCCGTTCAGGGTCATGGCCTCGCCCGGGCGCGTCACCACGCTGCCGGTTCCGAGATCCAGGAAGGTGCCTTCCTTCAATGCAGGGTTGCCACTGCGAAGCATCTGTCGTCTCTCCAGCGCCGCACCATGCGGCATGGATCGAGGATACCGCAGCGCCTGTTGCCCGCCCGCATTGACACTTGGCGCCCCGCGCCCCGACAATGCGCATCCTTTCCGCAACACGCCTTGCATCGGTTCCGCACGGACGGGTGGGGTGACGGTCTCCCGTCGGGGTATAGCGCAGTCTGGTAGCGCGCCTGCTTTGGGAGCAGGATGTCGGGGGTTCGAATCCCTCTACCCCGACCATTCCGTCATCGTCTCCACGCGCCCGTAGCTCAACCGGATAGAGCACCGGCCTTCTAAGCCGGTGGTTGCAGGTTCGAGTCCTGCCGGGCGCGCCAAATCGCGGGGAAAACTGTTTCTGGTGGCTGTAGCTCAGTTGGTTAGAGTCCTGGATTGTGATTCCAGATGTCGGGGGTTCGAGTCCCCTCAGCCACCCCAATCCCAGTGCGATGCTTGCAACCCGGCAGGCCTCGTATAGAATAGGCAGTTCGGGGCCGTTAGCTCAGTTGGTAGAGCAGTTGACTCTTAATCAATAGGTCCAAGGTTCGAATCCTTGACGGCCCACCAAACCCCAGACACCCGGCCGCAAGCCGGGTGTTTTCGTTCGGGTCCTTTGCGAAAGTGGCGGAATTGGTAGACGCCCTGGTTTTAGGTACCAGTGCCGCAAGGCGTGGGGGTTCGAGTCCCCCCTTTCGCATGCCACCCGGACCGGTGGCGACATTCCCCGAAATCAGCCAAAATGACCGGCTAGCCGCGCGTGGTCCGCCACCGCGTGCCCCCAATCCGTTCAACAGGCCACGGCCCGCCGTGGTGGCAGGAGTTCTCCATGCAAGTGTCCATCGAATCCACCGGCAACCTCGGCCGCCGCGTGACCTTCCGCGTGCCGTCCGCCGACTTCAACAACCAGGTGGGTTCGCGCCTGCGCGAGATCGCCCGCGACGCGCGCATCAAGGGCTTCCGCCCGGGCAAGGTGCCGGCCAGCGTGATCGACAAGCGCTATGGCGACCAGATCCGTTCCGAGATCCTCGACGGCCTGCTGCGCGAGGGGTTCGGCAATGCCGTGAAGGACGAGCCCTTGCGCATCGCCGGGAACCCGCGCATCACCCCGAGCAATGAAGTGGCGGGCGAGGGCGAGCTGGCCTACGTGGCCGATTTCGAACTGGTGCCGGACTTCGGCACCGTCGATGCCTCCGCGCTGAACGTCACGCGCCACACGGCGGAAATCACCGAGGAAGACATCGACCGCATGATCGGCAACCTGCGCGAGCAGCGCCGCAGCTGGATCCCGGTCACCCGCGAGGCCATCGAGGGCGACCTCGTCGACGTCGCGATGTGGACCGAGGTGGAAGGCAAGCGCCTGCCGCCCGAAGGCACCGAGGACGCGTCGACCGTGATCGGTTCCGGTGCGCTGCTGGCCGACCTGGAAGCGGGCCTGGTGGGCCTGAAGACCGGTGACACGCAGGCGATCGACGTGACCTTCCCGGCCGACTGGCGCGCCGCCGACCTGGCCGGCAAGACCGCCAAGGTGCACGTGCAGGCCACGCAGGTGGCCGAGCCGAAGATGCCGGAGGTCGACCAGGCCTTCATCCGCAGCTTCGGCGTCAAGTCGGGCGACAACGAGCAGTTCCGCAAGGAAATCCGCAGCAATCTCGAGCGCGAGCTCAAGGGTGCGTTGATGCACCGCCTGCGCCGTGAAGTGGGCGAGGCCCTGATCTCGGCCTACTCCAGCGTGGAACTCCCGCCGCAGCTGGTGCAGGAAGAGGCGCAGGCCATGGCCAATGCCGATGCCGCGCAGGCGCGCCAGCAGGGCCAGGTGGTCGAAGCCCTGCCGGGCCCGTACGCCGAGGCCGCCCGCAAGCGCGTGCTGGTCGGCCTGCTGGTGGGCGAGGTGGCCCGCCAGAACGACCTGCGCCTGGAGCCGGCACGCCTGATGGAGACGCTGCGCCTGATCGCCTCCACCTACGAACAGCCCGACCAGGTCATTGAGTTGTACCGCAACGATCCCCAACTCATGTCTGGACTGCAGAACCGCGTGATGGAAGAGCAGGTGATCGACTGGATCGCCGAGAAGGCCAACCACACGGAGCAGGCGATGTCCTTCCAGGACGCGATCCGGCCGGAGTAAGGTGCCTGTAGCGCGTCCGCCAACCGGGAACCCAGATGAGTCTTGAAACGAAAGCCCTGAACCTCGTGCCGATGGTGGTGGAGCAATCCAGCCGCGGCGAGCGTGCCTACGACATCTACTCGCGCCTGCTGAAGGAGCGCGTGGTGTTCCTGGTTGGCCCGGTGGACGACTACATGGCCAACCTGATCGTGGCGCAGCTGCTGTTCCTCGAGGCGGAAAACCCGGAGAAAGACATCAGCCTGTACATCAACTCGCCGGGTGGCGTGGTGACCGCGGGCATGTCGATCTACGACACCATGCAGTTCATCAAGCCCGACGTCTCCACGATCTGCGTGGGCCAGGCGGCCTCGATGGGTGCGTTGCTGTTGGCATCGGGTGCCGCGGGCAAGCGCTATGCGCTGCCGAACTCGCGGATCATGATCCACCAGCCCTCCGGTGGATCGCAGGGCCAGGCCACGGACATCGAGATCCAGGCGCGCGAGATCCTCGCGCTGCGCCAGCGCCTGAACGAGATCCTGGCCAAGCACACCGGCCAGTCGCTGGAGACGATCGCGCGTGACACCGAGCGTGACAACTTCAAGAGCGCCGAGGATGCCCGGGCCTACGGCCTGGTCGACCAGGTGATCGAGCGCCGCCCGGACGAAACCATCCAGGCAGGCTGATCCTGTCGGTGGTGCAAGCCACTGATTCCATTGATATTCGCAGGCGCCGCACCGGCCAAGGTCGGTGGCGGGGCCTGTGCTATTCTCGACGTGCGCGTCGATACATG
>Ga0208892_1000025_pt1 | contig 13693 bp, 14 predicted proteins | sample SoimicmetaGmgHAC_FD_188336 | JGI IMG/M metagenome (GOLD analysis project Ga0208892, IMG submission 188336) | Soil and rhizosphere microbial communities from Laval, Canada - mgHAC (SPAdes) (version 2) | ecosystem: Environmental > Terrestrial > Deep subsurface > Rock core/Sediment | place: Laval... | reverse complement strand
CACCGGTGCGGTTCCGGTCAACGGACCCTTCGCGTTCCCGGCGCGGTAGCGCGCAAGATAGGCGCGCACGTTGGCCTGGTGTTGCGCGTAGGTGTCCGCGAACAGGCTGCGGCCGGTGCCATCGCCACTCGCCACGAAATACAGCGCCTGCCCCGCGGCTGGCTGCGTCACCGCGCGCAGCGCGGCCTCGCCCGGCATGCAGATCGGCGTCGGTGGCAGCCCGATGCGCTTGTAGGTGTTGTAGGGCGTGTCGGCCTGCAGGTCCGCCTTCGTGACGTTGCCGGCATAGCGATCGCCCATGCCGTAAATCACGCTGGGATCGGTTTCCAGCCGCATGCCCTTCTCGAGCCGGCGCACGAACACGCCCGCGATCATCGCGCGGTCATCGGCGAATCCGGTCTCCTTCTCCACGATCGATGCGAGCGCGAGTGCTTCGTCCGGCGTCTTGAACGGAAGGTTTTCGATGCGATGCGACCATGCTGCATCCAGCGCCTTCTGCATGCCGGCGTAGGCGCGCTTGAGCACGTCGATGTCGCGTTCGCCGGTGTTGTACTGGTAGGTCTCCGGCAGGAAGCGTCCCTCCGGATGCTGGCCTGCGTGGCCCAGTGACGTCATCAGCTGCACGTCGCTCATCGCATCGATGGTGTGCACCAGCGGCTGCGCCTTGGCCAGCGCGCGTCGCAGGTCGCGGATGTTCCAGCCCTCGACCAGCGTGAACCGGAAACTCACCACCTTGCCGTCGCGCATGTCCATCAGCAGCTGGGCGGGTGTCATGCCAGGCTTGACGGCGTACTCGCCCGCCTGCAGGTGCCCGGCGGCGCCGGATTGCCGGGCCAGCATCCGCCATTCGATGTCGTAACCCTGCAGAACACCCAGCGCGCGCAGCTTGCGCAGCACCTGCGGCACGCCATTGCCGCGTTCCACGATGATGCGCTGGTCCGGCTGCATGCCACTGATCGGCGTGGACGCGAAGGCCTGGTAGTGGTTCCAGACGAGTACCGCAGCCACGGCTGCCAGCAGCAGCACGAGCAGCAGGACGCCACGGATGCCGCCATTCTGTGGATTGCGAACCGGGTTCACGCGGTCTCCTCGGGATCGTGTTGGAAAGCGGGATGGATCGAACGCAATGCCTCGCGAACCGGCCGAAGCGCCGCGGTATCGGCGAATCGACGCGTGCCGAGGCTGCGTACCGGGAGGATACCCCGCACCGCATTGCACAGGAACACGGCATCCGCGGCTTCCACGTCGGCGCGCGGAATCGTGCGTTCAAGCACCAGCCCCGACTCCAGCAACATCCGCCGGCACACACCCGCGATGCCGTGGCGATCCACCGGTGGCGTGGACCATTTCCCTTGCTGCAGCACCACCACGTTGGCCGATGTCGCGCCGACCAGGGCATCGGCCGCGTCACACAGCAACCCTTCATCGGCGCCGAGGCCGGCGACTTCACGACGGGCCAGCACCTGCTCCAGCCGGTTGCAGTGCTTGATGCCCGCGAGCGCAGGCTGCTCCGCGATGCGCAGCGTGCACCAGGCCACGTCCACCGACGGCATCGCCGCGGGCAGAGGATGCGTCGACAACTGCCATGCGGCTTCCGCGGCCACCGGGGGTGCGTAGCCCCGCCCTCCGCCACCCCGGGTCAGAAGCAGCTTCAGCACGCCATTGCCGGCCTGCGACGCCACCGTCGCGATTTCGGAATCCAGCATCGCCATGTCGGGCAATGGCAGGCCCAGCCGATCCACGCCAAGGAGCAGCCGCTGCCGGTGCAGCGGCCACCAGTGCACGTGCCCGGCATGCATGCGCATCGTCTCGAACACGCCATCGCCATACGCCAGGCCGCGGTCCAACGGATCGATGGCGTCGACACGGTGGTTCCCGCGATAGAGGCGCACGTCCGTCATCCCGCCAGGCCAAGCGCGCGCAGCAGGCCGCGCGCCTTGGCGCGGGTTTCGTCCAGTTCACGACCGGGATCGGAGTCGATCACGATCCCCGCGCCGGTGCGGAATCGCAGCGCATCCCCTTCCAGTTCAGCGGTGCGGATGAGGATGTTCAGATCCATGTCGCCATCGCGGTTGAGCCAGCCCATCGCGCCGGTGTAGGCACCGCGCCCCTGCCCCTCCAGCTCGGCGATGATCTGCATGCAGCGCACTTTCGGGCAACCGGTGATGGTCCCGCCCGGGAACACCGCGCGGATCACGTCGACCGGATCCACGCCGTTGCGCAGGCGGCCACGCACGTTGCTCACGATGTGGTGCACGTGCGCATAGCTTTCGACCGTCATCAATTCGTCGACCTCGACGGTGCCGGGCACGCACACGCGCCCGAGGTCATTGCGCTCCAGGTCCACCAGCATCACGTGCTCGGCGCGCTCCTTGGGGTGCCCGACCAGTTCGCGCACGCGTGCGGCCTCGTCGTCGCCGGGCACGCGCGGACGCGTCCCGGCGATCGGCCGCGTTTCAGCGATGCCATCGTGGACGCAGGCCAGGCGCTCCGGCGAGGAACTTGCCACCGCCCAACCGTCGCCAGCGAACAGGCCGGAAAACGGGGCCGGGTTGGCCGCCTTCAGGCGCGCATGCAAGGCCGCACCGGTCGGCGCGGCATCGAACCGCACATGCCATCCACGCGACAGGTTGACCTGGAACACGTCGCCCGCCGCAAGGTAGTCCAGCACGCGCTCCACCCCGTCGGTGAAACCAGTGGGAGCATCCTCCCCGATCGTCGAGGGAGCCGACCAGTCCGGCAACGGCGCGCTCCGCAGCGCCGCCACGTCACCTGCAATCACGTCGAGCCACGCGTCCGCGCCATCCTCGGCGATCGCGTGGCATTCCCCGCTCGAGTGGTCGATGAGCACGCCAGCGGGACACCGTTGCGCCATCGCCACCGGCAATCCGCCCGGGGCGCGCGGCAACGCGAGGATGGGCTCGACCTCACCCGCGAGCTCGTAGCCGAGGAGCAGGGCCCAGCCGCCGCGGAATGGCAGCGCGCGCGCATCCGGAGCCGTGGGGTATTGAACCGCCGCCTCGCGCCAGGCGCGCTGCAGGTGGGCGAGGAACCCGCCCGGCAACGGTTCACCTGCAAGCGTGCGCAACCGTCCGTCGCCGTGCATTGCAAACCCGGTGCCGTCTGTCAGCAGCAGCAGGTCCCAACGCGCATGCGCACGCGCCGACGCATCCAGCGCGGACGCTGACGACTCAAGCAATAGGGGATAACGCGCGGGCGCCGCTCGGTGCAGCGCCAGCAGGTCGGTTCCAGCCGGCAGCCGGCGGACGGTCGGCATGGGGTCGGCCCGGTCAGGCGCGACGCATCACCAGCGTGCCGTTGGTGCCGCCGAACCCGAAGGAATTCGACATGGCGATGTCGACCTGCTTCGGGCGCGCGGTATGCGGCACGTAGTCGAGGTCGCAGCCTTCCGACGGATTGTCGAGGTTGATCGTTGGCGGGATCACCCCGGTATGCAGCGCCATCGCCGAATACACCGCTTCCACGCCGCCCGCCGCACCGAGCAGGTGGCCCGTCATCGACTTGGTGGACGACACCATCACCGACTTCGCGGCATCGCCGAGCGCCGATTTGATCGCCAGCGTCTCGCCGAGGTCGCCCGCCGGCGTCGAGGTGCCGTGTGCGTTGATGTAGCCGATGTCGGCCGGGTTGATGCCCGCGTCCTTCATGGCCGCGCGCATGCAGCGCGCCGGACCGTCGCCGTTCTCGCTCGGCGCGGTCATGTGGAATGCATCACCGCTCATGCCGAAGCCGATGAGCTCGCAATAGATGCGGGCGCCACGCGCCTTTGCACGCTCGTATTCCTCGAGGATCAGGATGCCCGCGCCATCGCCGATCACGAAGCCGTCGCGATCGCGGTCCCACGGGCGCGAGGCCCGGGTCGGTTCGTCGTTGCGGGTGGAGAGCGCCTTCATCGCGCAGAACCCCGCAACCGCGGTCGGCGTGATGGCGTATTCGGCGCCACCGGCGATCATCGCGTCGGCTTCGCCGTACTGGATCATGCGCATGGCCAGGCCGATGTTATGGGTGGCCGTGGTGCAGGCGGTCACGGCCGCGATGTTGGGACCCTTGGCGCCGGTCATGATCGACACCTGCCCCGAGATCATGTTGATGATCGTGCTGGGCACGTAGAACGGCGACACCTTGCGCGGGCCGCCGTCGGCGAGCCGCAGCGTGGTTTCCTCGATGCCGTGCAGGCCACCGATGCCGGCGCCGATCGCCACGCCGATGGTCTCCGCCGCTTCGCCCTCGATGGCAAGCCCCGAGTCCTCGATGGCCATCATCGATGCCGCGACGCCGTAGTGCACGAAGGGATCCATTTTCTTGATGTCCTTCGGCCCGATCCACTTCCCCGGATCGAAATTCCTGACTTCGCCGGCGATGCGCGTCGGATACGCGGACGCGTCGAAATGCGTGATCGGACCGATGCCCGAACGCCCCGCGGTGATGGCATCCCAGTTGCCGGCAAGGTCATTGCCGAGCGGGGAAAGAATGCCGATGCCGGTGACGACGACGCGACGCTTGGACATGGAGGACTCCGGATACTCAGCGCGGATACGGTGGAACGGGTCGGATGGACGCAGGCGCCACAAACGCGCGGGGCCGCATCAGCGGCCCCAGGCGATGGTTCCCGCGGCGGGAATCAGGCCTTGACGTGGGCCTTGACGTAATCGATCGCCTGCTGGACGGTCGTGATCTTCTCGGCCTCTTCGTCCGGAATCTCGCACTCGAACTCTTCTTCCAGCGCCATCACGAGCTCGACCGTGTCAAGCGAGTCGGCACCGAGGTCGTCGACGAACGACGAGCTGTTGTTGACGTCTTCCGGCTTCACGCCAAGCTGTTCGACGACGATCTTCTTGACGCGTTCTTCAATGTTGCTCATGGGGTACTGCTCCAGAGGGAGTGGGGTAAGCGGTGCCAAGTGTAGTGCAAACGCCCATGGGGGCGCGATTCGCCAGGGAATGGTCCCGGCATGGTCAGGGCATGTACATCCCGCCGTTGACGTGCAGGGTCTCGCCGGTGATGTAGGTCGCGTCCGGGCCCGCCAGGAACGCCACGGCGCGGGCGATGTCCGCAGGCTCGCCCAGGCGGCCCAGCGCGATCTGGCCGAGCATCGCCTCGCGGGCGTCCTCGGGCAGGTCACGGGTCATGTCGGTGGCGATGAAGCCCGGGGCGACCACGTTCACCGTGATGCCGCGGCTTCCGATCTCCTTCGCCAGCGATTTGCTGAACGCGATGATGCCGGCCTTCGCGGCGGCGTAATTCGCCTGCCCCGCGTTGCCTGTCACGCCGATCACCGAGGCGATGTTGATGATGCGGCCCTTGCGCGCCTTCATCATCCCGCGCATGACCGCCTTGCTGCTGCGGTAGACGCTGGTGAGGTTGGTGTCGAGGATCGCCTGCCAGTCCTCGTCCTTCATCCGCATCAACAGGTTGTCGCGCGTGATGCCCGCGTTGTTGACGAGGATGGACAGCCCGCCGAATTCCTTCTGGATGCCGTCGATCAGCGTTTCGATGGCACCCGCCTCGGTGACGTTGAGCACGCGCCCATGACCGCCCTGCGCCTTCATGCGCTCACCGATGGCACTCGCGCCGGACTCGCTCGTCGCCGTGCCGATGACGGTCGCGCCGCGCGCGGCCAGCTCGTCCGCGATTGCCGCGCCAATCCCGCGCGATGCGCCGGTGACCAGCGCGATCTCACCCTTCAACGCCCCTTCCATCATGTCCACTCCTCGCGTGCACCATCGAATTCCGAGGGCGCGCCGAGCGCGCGCGCGTCGATGGTCCTGTCGATCCGTTTCACCAGCCCTGCCAGCACCTTGCCCGGGCCGCATTCGCCAATCCGGATGGCGCCCGCCGCACCGAGCGCCTGCACGCAGGCGGTCCACTGCACCGGCCGGTACAGCTGTTGCACCAGCGCCTCGCGGATCGCATCAAGGCTCGAATGCACCTGCCCATCCACGTTCTGCACCACCGGCAACGCAGGCACCGACCACGTGAGGCCACGCATCGTTTCCGCCAGGCGGTTCGCGGCATCGCGCATCAGCGGCGTGTGCGATGGCACGCTCACCGCGAGCTTGACCGCCTTGCGCACGCCCTTGTCGGCAAGCAGCGCCAGCGCGCGATCCACGGCCGCGGCGTCGCCGCCGATCACGATCTGGCCAGGCGAGTTGTAGTTGGCCGGCACCACCACCTGCGAATCGGAAGCTTCGATGCAGGCGTCCTGAACCATCGTGTCTTCCGCACCGATGACGGCCGCCATCGCGCCCGTACCCGGCGGCGCGGCGTCCTGCATCAGCTGGCCACGAATGCGCACCAGGTGCGCGCCATCCTTGAGGGACAACGCTCCGGCCGCTACAAGCGCGGTGTATTCGCCGAGGCTGTGGCCAGCCAGGCGCGCCGGCATCGGCCCACCTGCAGCCTGCCACGCCCGCCACACTCCGATGCCCGCGGCCAGCAACGCCGGCTGGGTGAACTCGGTACGGTTGAGTTGTTCCTCGGGTCCCGACTGGGAGAGCGCCCAGAGATCCACGCCCGCGCCGTCCGATGCCTCGTCGAAGGCGGCGCGGACCAACGGGTGGAATTCGGACAGTTCGGCCAGCATGCCCACGGATTGCGAGCCCTGGCCGGGAAACACGAAAGCGAGTTGTGCGCTGCCCACGTCGGGCTCCGTGCAATGGAGCCGGCTAGTCTACCCGGCCCCACGCGACAGGCGTCTGTACCACCCCGTACGCGGGATCAGAAGCGCAGCAGCACCGAACCCCAGGTGAAACCGCCGCCGAACGCTTCAAGCAGCAGCAACTGGCCGCGCTTGACCTTGCCGGAGCGCACCGCGACATCCAGCGCAAGCGGCACCGACCCGGAAGACGTGTTGCCGTGCTTGTCGACGGTGACGATGACGCGATCCATCGGCATGTCGAGCCGCTTGGCCGTGGCCTCGATGATGCGCAGGTTCGCCTGGTGCGGGATCAGCCAGTCGATGTCGTGGCGATCCAGGCCGTTCGCATCCAGGGCTTCATCGACCACCGAATCGAGCGCCTTCACCGCGTGCTTGAACACTTCGTTGCCGGACATCATCACGCGGACGCCCGCGTTGTGCTCTTCCGGCTTGAACCCCTGTGAAACGCCGACCGGGTTCCACAGCAGCTCCTTCTTGCTGCCGTCGGCATGCAGGTGCGTGCTGAGGATGCCGGTGTCGGCATCGGCCTTCAGCACCACCGCGCCAGCCCCATCGCCGAACAGCACGCAGGTGGCGCGATCGGTCCAGTCGACCATGCGCGTCAGTGTTTCCGAACCAACGACAAGGGCGGTCCTGGCAGCGCCGGTGCGAATGAACTTGTCCGCGACGCTCAGCGCGAAGATGAAACCCGAGCAGGCCGCGTTCACGTCGAACGCCGGGCAGCCGGCAATCCCCAGTTCGGCCTGCAGGAGGCACGCCGAGGACGGGAAAATCAGGTTGGGAGTCGTGGTGCCGAGGACGATCAGGTCGATCTCGGACGGGTCGACGTTGGCGGCCGCCAATGCCTTGCGTGCGGCGTCGAGGCCGAGGCTGACCGTGGTCTCGCCCTCCCCGGCCACGTGCCGCTGGCGGATGCCGGTGCGCGTGGCGATCCACTCGTCGCTGGTGTCGACGCGCTTGGCCAGTTCGTCGTTGGTGACAACCTGCTTCGGCAGCGCGCTGCCGGTGCCGGCGATCCGCGAAAAGATGCGGTCGGCAACCATCGTGTTGCTCATTTCAACTCCCGACGTCCATCAACGCGAAAGCCCGACGCGGGCGGATGCCTGCATCGGGCGCGCTGGACCCACGCACGAGGCGGGGGATCAATCTTCCTGGGCCACCTTGGTCTTGGTCGCGATGACCTTCTTGCCACGGTAGTAGCCGTCGGCAGTGACATGGTGGCGGATATGCGTCTCGCCGCTGGTCGGGTCGGTGGACAACTGCTTCGCCGTCAGCGAATCGTGCGCGCGGCGCATGCCACGCTTGGACGGGGAAACACGGGACTTCTGCACTGCCATGGGGTGGTACTCCTCGGTGGATCGTAAGCCCGTGACACGTCACGGACGGTGGTTCAACTATGTGTCCCGCTTGAGCGCCTTCAGCGCGGCAAACGGGTTGATGGCGTCCTGTTCCTCCGCGGCGGGCGCCCATTCGGCGTCCATCGCCTCGGTACCGGACATTGCCGGGACCGCAGGCACCGCGAGGATCAACTCATCCTCCAGCAGGTCCAGCGGCGCCAGGCTCTCGCCTTGCACCAGCTGGGCCTCGTAACCCGGCGGCAGCGCGTCCTCGTCCGTCTCGTCGCGGATCAGGCCGATCCGCTGTTCGACGTGCACGGGAAGCACGAACCGCTGCAGGCTGCGCTGGCATTCCAGCGGCAATCCGGCGTCCATCACCAGCGCCGCGTACGCAACGCCACCGATGTCCCTGCCGAACTCCATGCTGTAACGCACCTCGCCAGCGTCATCCGCCAGCAGGCTGCGCAGCCGAGGCATGTCCGCCAGGGGCACGCTGCCCTCGAACACCCGTCGCGCTGCGACCATGCGCCACGGATCGAGCTGCTCGGGCAACCTGTCGGACATAAGCCGGAGAATGTTAAGGAGTGCCCAACGCCCTGTCAAATCAAGCCAATCCGGGGATCGCCGGTTTGCGCCACGCCCCGGCGGCCGCCAAACTCGGGACAAGGATCACGGGGGGTGTGCGTGGAGACATTGCTGGTAGGGGTGGCCCTGGTGGCTGCCGTGGCCGTGTTGACGGTCCTGTGGCGCCTCCGTGGGCAGCGGATGCGGCGCCGGGGCCTGCGTGAGGTGATGGACGCAGCCGATGCGCTCGAAGCCCACGTCCGGGCGGTCCGTGACACGGTGAACCGCACGCCCGGCGGCGCGGCCGCCGATTCGGCGCTGCAGGAGGTCATGCGGGACCTGCTGCGCAACCGCCTGTGGCTGCAGCAGCAGGGCCTGGACGCCCCGTTGGCCGAGCTGGAATCCGTGCGGGCCAAACTTGAAACGGCGCGCCTGCGACTCGGTGGCCGTCCCCACTGAGCGTGTCAACGCACCGCCTGCCTGCCGCGTTCGCCGGAAGGACCGCCCCGGAGATCGCGCATGTTCCGTACGCCACGTTTCCCCGTACTGCTGCTGGCACCGCTCCTGGGGTTGGCATTGCCTGCCCCCGCCCAGGCCGGGCCGCCGCCCGCCCTGCACGACCTGGCATATGGCCCCGCGGCGGAACAACGGTTGGATGTCTACGCCCCCGACCATGCCCGCCGCGCCCCCATCCTGATCATGGTTCATGGCGGCGGCTGGCGCCGTGGCGACAAGGACAGCCGCGGCGTGGTCGAGAACAAGGTCGCGCATTGGCTGCCGCGCGGCTGGATCGTCGTGTCGGTGGATTACCGGATGCTGCCTGAGGCCGACCCGCTGACGCAGGCCGATGACGTGGCGCACGCCCTGGCCTACGTGCAGCGCGAGGCCGCGCGCTGGGGTGGCGATCCCGCGCGCGTGGTGATGATGGGGCACTCGGCCGGGGCACACCTGGTGGCCCTGCTCGCGGCGGATGCGTCGATTGCGGCACGGGCCGGCGCACGTCCCGTGCGCGGAACCGTGGCACTCGACAGTGCGGCCTACGACGTGGACTCCATCATGTCGCATCGCCACGTGCCGTTGTACGACCAGGCGTTCGGCAGCGATCCCGCGTATTGGCACCGTGCCTCGCCGGTCCGGCGGATCGCCGGAACGCCTGCTCCGCTGCTGCTGGTGTGCTCCAGCGCGCGCCAGCTGTCGTGCCCCAACGCGCAGGAATTCGCGCGTGCCGCGCACGCGCATGGCGGGCGCGCGGAGATTCTTCCACTTGCGCTCAACCACATGCAGATCAACGCGGAACTCGGGGCAGACCGCGACTACACCCGTCGCGTGGATGCGTTCCTCGACAGCCTGTGACCGCACTCAACCGTCGAGTTCGCTCCAGCGCGCGTACGCCGCGTCGAGTTCGGCCTGCATTGCAGCCAGGCGCGCATTGTCGGCCAGGATGTCGGGCTGCGGACGCTGGAAGAATGCGGGTTCATTCATGGATGCGGCCAGCGCGGCCACGCTCCCCTCCAGCGATTCGATGCGCGCGGGCAACTGTTCCGCCTCGCGTGCTTCCTTGTAGCTGAGCTTCTTCCTGGCGGGCGGAGGCGTGGAAGGGACCGGTACCTGCACATTTGACGCGGGCGGCTTGTCATCGGACACCGGCCTTGCAGCCGCCATGGCGCGCTGGCGCTCCCAATCGCTGTACCCGCCAACGTATTCGCCGACGCGGCCATCGCCTTCCATCACCAGCGTGGACGTCACCACGTTGTCGATGAAGTCGCGATCGTGGCTGACCAGCAGCAGCGTGCCCTGGTAGTCTGCCAGCAGTTCCTCCAGCAGCTCGAGCGTTTCCACGTCAAGGTCGTTGGTGGGTTCGTCCATGACCAGCAGGTTCGATGGACGCGCGAACAGCCGCGCCAGCAACAGGCGGTTGCGTTCGCCGCCCGACAACCGCGTGATGGGCGCACGCGCCCGTTCCGGCGAGAACAGGAAGTCCTGCAGGTAACCGATCACGTGCTTCTGGCGGCCATTGACCTCGATGGTCTCGCGCCCTTCGGCCACGTTCTCGATCGCGTTCCAGTCCTCGCGCAATGCGCCGCGGTACTGGTCGAAGTAGGCCACCTGCAGGTTGCTGCCCTGGCGCATTTCACCTGCCGTGGGCGCCAACTGCCCCAGCAGCAGTTTCAGCAGCGTGGTCTTGCCGCTGCCGTTGGGACCGATCAACCCGATGCGGTCGCCGCGCAGGATGATGGTGCTGAGATCACGCACCAGCAGGCGATCACCAAACCCGAAACTGACGTCCTTGGCCTCGATGACCTTGCGCCCCGAGGCCTCGCCCTGCCCGGCCTCCATGCGGACACGGCCCTGCTGCTCGCGCCGCTGCGAGCGCTCCGCGCGCATGGCCTTCAGCCGGGTCACGCGGCCTTCGTCGCGCACGCGCCGCGCCTTGATGCCCTGTCGGATCCAGACTTCCTCCTGCGCGAGCAACTTGTCGAAGCGCGCATTTTCCTGCGCCTCCGCGTGCAGGCGCTCCTCGCGCCGGCGCACATAGTTGTCCCAGTCGCCCGGCCAGCTGGTGACCTGGCCGCGGTCGATCTCCACGATGCGGGTGGCCAGCGAACGCAGGAAACGGCGGTCGTGGGTCACGAACACCAGCGCACCCGCCCAGCCCTTGAGGAAGCCTTCCAGCCAGTCGATGGCCGCGATGTCGAGATGGTTGGTCGGCTCGTCCAGCAGCAGCACATCGGGTGCGGACACCAGCGCGCGCGCCAGCAGCACGCGTCGCTTCATGCCGCCGGACAGGCTGTCGAACGCAACATCTCCGTCCAGCTCGAGCCGGTCCAGCGTTTCGGTCACGCGCTGGTCCAGCGACCAGCCCTGCGCATCCTCGATACGCGCCTGCACGCGCGCCAGGGCATCCATGTCCACGATGTCCGCATGGCTCAGGTGGTGGTATTCCGCGAGCCATTGGCCAAGTTCGCCCAGGCCGCCGGCCACCACGTCCCAGACATCGCCCGCCGCGCCCGCCGGCACTTCCTGCTCCAGCCGTGCGATGCGCACGCCGTCAGACACGCGCACTTCGCCGTCGTCGGGGCGAAGCTCGCCATCGATCAACTTCATCAGCGTGGACTTGCCGGCGCCGTTGCGCCCGATCAGCGCGATGCGTTCGCCGGCCTCGATCGAGAGGATGACGCGTTCCAGCAACAAGGGACCGCCGACGCTGTAGTCGACGTCCTGGAGGGTAATCAGGGGCATGGAGGGTTCCAGCGGTACGACCGGGGATTATCGGTCATGGGTGTATAAGACGCCTTTCCCCGGAGCACCCGCCATGAATCGTCTGACCACGTCGCTCGCCGCCGCCCTGCTGTGCGCGACCGCCGCCATGCCGGCGTCCGCCGCGCTGAAGGTGGGCACCAAGGCCCCGATGTTCACGGCGCCTGCCTATCTCGCCGGCAAACCGTTCACCTTCAAGCTGGCGGATGCGCTGAAGAAGGGGCCGGTGGTGCTGTATTTCTTCCCCGCCGCCCACACGTCCGGCTGCAACATGGAAGCGCACCTGTTCTCGCAGGCAATCGACCAGTTCAAGGCGCGCCACGCCACCGTGATCGGCGTCACCGCCGGCAATACCGACCAGCTCGCGGATTTCTCGAAGGAAACCGAGCATTGCAGCGGCAAGTTCGCAGTAGCCGCGGATACCGGCGCGACAATCGCGAAACAGTACGATGCCACGCTGGCACTCAAGCCCGGCTGGTCGGATCGCACCTCCTACGTGATCGCCAGGAACGGCACCATCTCGGCCGTCTATTCAGACCTGAATCCGAAAGAGCACGTCCAGAAGATGCTGGACGCTCTCGGCACGCACTGAAGGGTCACCCCTCCGGCGTGGACGCGGCAAGGATGGCCGCGGCAGCATCCGCCTGGCGTTTGCCCTCTTCCATCTGCGACCGCGTCAGTTGCGGTTGCATTGACCGCGCAACGTCGATGCCCACCGGCGCGGAGGAAACAGACGGCGCTGCAACCTGTGGGGCGGCGCCCATGGCCATGTCACCGGCCTGCGGGGCAAGGGTAGGCAGCGTGTTGACCGCCACCATGGGGCGCAGGCTCACGCCCACCACGCCTCGCTCGGCGTTCGGCATGGCCTGGAGGTTCGGATCACCACTGCGGAGCACGGCTGAATCTGCCTGCACCACACGCCCACTTTCGATCGGCGACAGCGGGGCGGGTGCCGTGGGACGGGTGACGAACTTCGGCGTGGCATTGCCAGCCGTGCTCGCCAGCAGGACATATCCCAGTACGCCCGCGCTGGCCAGGCCGACCACGATCTGGCCCAGCCTGCGTGTCGTCACTTGCGACGGCACCGGGCGGGCGGCGTTGTAGGACGAATCGAAGGACATTGCGTTCATGGCGTAGGCGTCGAGTGGCAGCGGGTGCGCAAAGGGTGTCAACCCACCACTCAAGGACATGTGGAAATCCGGCCGGATTCAGGACACATCCAGCTTTCGGCACAGCGCGCGTTCAGGCCGGGCCGGCCGTGCCATGATCCGGTGACAGCGAAGTGAGGACGGCCCATGGCAAGGATCTGGCGGCACAAGCCAATCGAACAGTTGCAGGCCGAAGCCGGCGCACGCCAGGATTTCCACCGCGTGCTGGGACTGTGGCAACTGACGGCCATCGGTATCGGCGGCATCATCGGTGTTGGCATCTTCGTGCTGGCGGGCCAGCAAGCTGCCATCAATGCAGGGCCCGCGGTGGCGCTGTCCTTCATCATCGCAGGCATCGCCAGTGCGGCGGCCGCGCTGTGCTACGCCGAGTTCGCGGGCCTGATCCCGGTGACCGGCAGTGCCTACACCTATGGCTACGCCACGCTGGGTGAACTGCCGGCGTGGCTGATCGGCTGGGACCTGCTGCTTGAGTACGCGCTCATCGTGGCGGTCGTGGCGATCGGCTGGTCCGGCTACATGCAGTCGCTGCTGACCGCGGCCGGCATCCACCTGCCCCTGTGGGCGCAAGGCGCCATGGGCACCGGCGACGGGCGTGTCTTCAACATCATCGCGGCACTGGTGGCAGCTGCGGTCTCCGTGCTTCTTGCGATGCGCACCGAATGGGGAGCGCGCTTCAACACGTTGAT
>Ga0208892_1000024_pt1 | contig 13790 bp, 14 predicted proteins | sample SoimicmetaGmgHAC_FD_188336 | JGI IMG/M metagenome (GOLD analysis project Ga0208892, IMG submission 188336) | Soil and rhizosphere microbial communities from Laval, Canada - mgHAC (SPAdes) (version 2) | ecosystem: Environmental > Terrestrial > Deep subsurface > Rock core/Sediment | place: Laval... | reverse complement strand
CCACGTAGACGAAGTCAAGGTGCCCGTCGCCACCCGCCAGTGCGATGTAGAAATTGCTGCTGTCGACCAGCCGACCGATGATCGAATGCACTTCGGCGAAGAACCGGTCGCTGCCGAGATGGGCACTGGACAGTTCGCTCAACCGGAACAATGCACGCTGCAGTGCCTCGGCACGCTGGCGCTCGCGGATCTCGCCCTGCAGCTCGACATTCGCGGCGCTGAGCTGGGCCGTGCGCTCGACCACGCGTGCCTCGAGCTCGTCCCGGGACTTGCGCCGGACCATCGCCATCTGCAGGTGCTGCGCGACGTATTCCAGCAGCTGAAGCGAGTCCTCGTCGTAGCTCACCGCATGGTCATAGCTCTGCACCACCACGGCGCCGGTGACGGTTTCGCCCCGTCGCATCGGGACGCCAAGCCATGCCGTGCTGGCGGGCCCGTGCGACAGGGCCGTGTCGATGCCGGCTTTCCGGCACAACTCGCCCCAGCTGCCCAGCATCGGCCGGTTTTCGCGCATGACGCGCACCGCCAGGCTGTTGGGAAGCTCCGAGATCGGCACCGGATGGCGCAGCATCCGTGGCAGCGAGGTGTCCTCGATGTCCACGTAATAGGGCATGACCACCGTGTCGGTGGCGTGGTCCCACAGCATGACGAAGAAGTTGTCCGCCACCATCAGCCGCGCCACTTCCTGGTGCACGCATTCGAGGATCTCGCCCATGCCGCGGTCGGAATGGGCGTATTCGCTGATGCGGAACAGGGACCGTTGCAGCCGATGCGCGAAGTCCAGCGACGCGGCGCCATGTGCGGCGATTCCCTGCGGAAAGGCAAGCGTTCGTTCGGGACCCATGGGCGCAGCATAGTGCCCGTCCGCGCTTTCGCGCCACTGGCCCGCATCCACCGGCAGGAGACGGGTCGCGCCGCGGCCCGCGCGGTAGCATGGGTCCCTTCCCCCGCTTTTTCCTGCCTTGATGGATGGCGAGCGCCCCGACGACGAGGACAACGCCCTGATGGCCGCATGGGTCGCCGGGGACAGCCACGCGTTCGACTTGCTGTATGGGCGGTGCAAGGGGCCGCTGTACCGCTACCTGATGCACCACCTGCGCCATCGGGCCCAGGCCGACGAGCTCTTCCAGGACGTGTGGCAGCGCGTCATCGCCGCCCGCACCCAATGGCGTCCCAGCGGCTCGTTCAGGGGCTGGCTGTTCCAGATCGCGCACCATCGGCTGAACGACCATTGGCGGGCGCAGACCCATCGGCCCGCGGCACCCGTTGATGCAGAGGAACGCGTCGAACGCCTTGCCGAGGACTGGACGCCCGAGCGCAACCAGTCCGAGTTCGAGCAGCGCCGCGCGCTGCAACGGGCCATCGAACATCTGCCGGAGGAACAACGCCACGTGGTGCTGCTGCGACTGGACCAGGAACTGACGCTGGAGGAGATCGCCCGCATCACCGGGGTGGGCCGGGAAACCGTGAAATCGCGCCTGCGCTATGCGATGGATCGGCTGCGCGCGGAGGTGCTGGCATGACGCTCCCGCCGGACGAGCCGATGACCCCCGAGGAACAGGCCATGGCACGGCGCCTGCGCGCCCTGCGCCGCAACGACGGTCCCTCGGCCGAACTGGATGCAGCGATCCTCGGTGCGGTGCGCGCGGTCACCCCGCCTTCCGTGCGCTCGAAGGCCGCACGTCGCACACGCTGGCCCGCGATCACCGGGCTGGCCGCCAGCTGCGCGCTGGCCCTCGGGCTTGCATGGAGGCTGTTCCCGCAGCACGGTCCCGCCATCGGCCCGCAGGCACCGGCTGCCGCGCCCGCCGGGGCACCCGTGCAGGCGCAGGCGGAATCCACGCAGGCGGTGCCTACCAGCGCACCCGAGGCCGAGTCGCTGCCTGCCCCCACGCCACCCCCGCCGCCGCCGAAGCCATCGCCACGCCCGTTCTCCAAGGCAGCCCCGGCTCCCGTGGTTGCAGACAGCGTGCGGGCCAACGATTCCGAGGCGCCCGAGCCCGCGCCGATCCCGATGCCTACGCCGCCGGCGCCCGCGCCAGCGCCACCTGCACCCCCGGCCCCGCCCGCTCCGCCGCGTGCAGCGCCACAACGGGCGGCAGTCGCGATGGATGCGGGTGCCGCGATGCAGAAAACGGATGCCGCCGGCCGCGCCAACGAGGCCGCCTCGCCGGTCGCTCCCGAGCGCGTACCCGTTGAAAACGGCTACGACGCGCGGCCGCCCGCGACCGCCGACGACGCGAGCGTTCGCGATGCGTGGCTGCAGCGCATCCGCACGTTGCTGGCCAATGGCAAACGCGAAGAGGCCCGGCGCAGCCTTGCGGAGTACCATGCGCGCTTCCCGGCCACGCCCGTGCCGGACGACCTGCGCCCCCTGTTGCCCGCCACCCCCCCATGAGCACACCGGAACCCCGCGGCAAGGCCGCGCTCGGCACCTTGCGCGCGCTTTTCCCGTTCGTCATGCGCGAACGCGGGCTCTTCTTCGCATGGCTGGTTGCCCTCGCCTGTTCGTCCGCGGCCACGCTGAGCATCCCGGTCGCGTTCCGGCGGATGATCGATTACGGCTTCCGCAACAGCACCCACATCAACCAGGCGTTCCTGTTCCTGTTTGGCGTAGCAGTCGCGCTTGCGCTGGCAACGGCCGCGCGCTTCTACTTCGTCTCGCTCCTGGGGGAGCGCGTGGTGGCCGATCTGCGCCGCCGCCTGTACGCGCACCTGATCGGGCTCGACGCCGCATTCCATGACCGCAACCGCAGCGGTGAACTGGTCTCGCGCCTGACCGCCGATGCGGAGCTGCTGCGCAGCGTGGTCGGCTCCGCGATGTCGGTGGCCCTGCGCAGCGCGGTCACCGTGATCGGCAGCCTGGTGATGCTGTGCATCACCAGCCCGCACCTGGCGGGCTACACACTCGTCGGCATTCCGCTTGCGGTGTTGCCGATCGTGCTGGGCGGCCGGCGGCTGCGCGGCATGTCGCGCACCAGCCAGGACCGCGTGGCCGATGCGAACACCCTCGCCACCGAGGCCCTCGGTGCCGTGCGCACCGTGCAGGCGCACGCGCGCGAGCCCTGGGAGCGCCAGCGCTTCGGCGACGCGCTCGCGGTGGCAGTCGACACCGCGCGCAAGCGCATCGGCGCACAGGCCATCGTCACCGCGATGGCGATCATGCTGATCTTCGGCGCGATCACCCTGGTGCTGTGGATGGGCGCGCGCGAAGTGGTCTCCGGCCAGATGACGGCAGGCACGCTGGGCCAGTTCGTGCTGTACGCGATGATCGGCGGCGGCTCCGTGGGCGCGCTGGCCGAAGTCTGGAACGATTTGCAACGCGCGGCCGGCGGCATGGGCCGCATCAACGAGCTGCTGCAGGAGGCGCCGCAGGTCACCGTGCCTGCGCATCCCGTCCGGTTGCCCGTGCCCGTCCGCGGCGACGTGGTGTTCGACCACGTGACGTTCCACTATCCGGCCCGCCCGGACCTGCCGGCGCTCGAGGGTTTCAACCTGCACGTGGCGCCCGGCGAGACCGTGGCCCTGGTGGGACCGTCCGGCGCCGGCAAGAGCACGGTGTTCTCGATGCTGCTGCGCTTCCACGATCCGCAGTCCGGCCAGGTGAACGTGGATGGCGTGGACGTGCGCAAGGCCGACCCGGCGGAGGTGCGCAACACGATCGCGCTGGTGCCGCAATCGCCGACGATCTTCGCCGCCAGTGCCGCCGACAACATCCGCTACGGCCGGTTGGAGGCCACCGACGCGGAGGTCGCAGCCGCCGCCCGCGCGGCCGAAGCCGACGAATTCCTCCGACGCCTGCCAGGGGGCTACGACGAGCAGCTGGGTGAACGTGGCGCGCGCCTGTCCGGCGGCCAGCAGCAACGCATCGCGATCGCGCGGGCGCTGCTGAAGGACGCGCCGATCCTGCTGCTCGACGAAGCCACCTCCGCGCTCGACGCGCAGAGCGAACGGGCCGTGCAACTGGCGCTGGAACATCTCATGCAGGGCCGTACGACCCTGGTGATCGCGCACCGCCTGGCCACGATCCTCAAGGCGGATCGCATCGTGGTGATGGATGCCGGTCGCATCGTGGCCGAAGGCACGCATGCGCAACTGCTGGCGCAGGGTGGCCTGTACGCGGAACTGGCTAAACTGCAGTTCCTGGACTGAACTTCAGGCGCGCACGCCGTCCAGGTACTCGCGCGGGATGCGTTCGTTCAGGCCGGTCAGGATCTCGTAGGGAATCGTGCCCGCCGCCAGTGCCACGGCCTCGCACCCGATCGTCTGCCCATCCTGTGCACCGATGAGCATGACCTCGTCCTCGTTGTAGGCGGTGCCGTCCGGCCCGAGGTCGACCATGAACTGGTCCATGCAGATGCGCCCGACGATGGGCCGGCGTTGGCCACGCACGAGCACCTCGCCTTTCGAGGACAGCGCACGCGGGAACCCGTCGCCGTAGCCGATCGGCACCGTGATCACGCGCGTATCGCGCTGCGCGGTCCACGTGGCCCCGTAGCTCACGGTGTTGCCCGCCTTCACCACCTTGAAGTACACCACCTGCGACACGAGCGACAACGCCGGCCGCACGTCGATGGTGCGTTTCGACGCGGGATCCGGCAGCACGCCGTACAGCACGATGCCCGGGCGCACCATGTCGAGCCAGGTCTCCGGGAAATGCAGTACGCCACCGGAATTGGCCAGGTGCCGCATCGGCATCGGCGCGCCGATTTGCTCGAAATGCGCGCAGGCGTCCTTGAAGCGGCCCAGCTGCTGCAGGGTCATCGGCGAGCCCGGATCGTCCGCACAAGCGAGATGCGAGTACACGCCCTTGACCGTACACCAGCGCGACGCCGCCGCCGCCTCGATGTACGGCCTGGCGCTGTAGCTGTGCACGCCCACGCGCTCCATGCCGGTGTCGATCTTGAGGTGCACGACCGCCTTGCGGCCCAGCGCTTCCGCCGCCGCCTCGACCTGGCGCAGCTTGTCGAGCGAGGACACGGTGATCTCAAGGTCATTGGCGATGAACTGCGCCACCTGCGGACCGAAGATCCCGCCCAGCACCAGGATCGGGACGCGCACCCCGGCCTGGCGCAACGCCATGCCCTCCTCCACGAAGGCCACGCCGAGCTGCTCCACGCCGTGCGCTTCCAGGTGCCGCGCCACGGCCACCAGCCCGTGGCCGTAGGCATTGGCCTTGACGATGCCCATCACCGGCACGCGCACGTGCGACTGGATGGCCGCGAGGTTGTGCGACAGCGCGTCGAGGTCGACGCGGATGCGGGTGGGCCGCTGGCTGGCTTCGGCGCTGCTCATGCGCCTATTCCATCACGGCCCGCGCGAAGGCGCTATTCGAAGCTGCCGGTGCTGTCGTGCACCAGGTTGTCGAAGCGCGTGTATTCGCCGAAGAACTTCAGCTTGATCGAGCCCGTCGGACCGTTACGCTGCTTGCCGATGATGATCTCGGCCAGGCCCTTGTCCGGCGAGTTTTCCTTGTTGTAGTACTCGTCGCGGTAGATGAAGGTGATGAGGTCGGCGTCCTGCTCGATGGCGCCGGATTCGCGCAGGTCGGCCATCACCGGGCGCTTGTCCTGGCGGGTTTCCAGCGAGCGGTTGAGCTGCGACAGCGCGATCACCGGGACGTTGAGTTCCTTGGCCAGCGCCTTCAGCGAGCGGGAGATCTCCGAGATCTCGGTGGCGCGGTTCTCGTTGTTGCCCGGCACCGCCATCAGCTGCAGGTAGTCGATGACGATCAGCCCCAGGTCGTGCTCGCGCTTGAGGCGCCGGGCCTTGGAGCGCAGCACGTCGGGCGACAGCGCCGGGGTGTCGTCGATGAAGATCTTGATGTCGCGGATCATGCGGATCGCATGGGTCACGCGCGTCCAGTCCTCTTCCTCGAGCTGGCCGGTGCGCAGGCGCGTGGCGTTGATGCGCCCCACCGAGGAAATCAGGCGCAACGCGAGCTGCGTGGCCGACATTTCCATCGAGAACACCGCGACGGCTTTCTTGGTCTTGAACGCGGCGTACTCCGCCATGTTCAGCGCCAGCGTGGTCTTGCCCATCGACGGACGCGCCGCGACGATGATCAGGTCGGTCGGTTGCAGGCCGGAGGTCATGTCGTCGAAATCGGTGTACCCGGTGGGCAGGCCGGTGACGCTGCCCGGGTTGTTGGCGCGGTCCTGCAGGATGTTGATCGCCTCGTTGAGCGCCCGCTTGACCTCCACGAAGTCCTCGCGGCCGCGGGTGCCGGCCTCGGCGATCGCGAACACCGACTGCTCCGCGGCCGACACGATCTCCTGCGTCTCCCGGCCCTCGGGCTGGAAGGCGTCGTTCACGATGCCCGTGCCGACATCGATCAGGCGGCGCAGCGTGGCCTTGTCGCGCACGATCTCCGCATAGGCGCGGATGTTGGCCGCGGACGGCGTGGTGCTGGCCAGCTCGACCAGGTAGGCGCCGCCGGCCACCAGCTCGGACTCGCCCTGCGAGTCGAACCACTCGCCCAGCGTGACCGCATCGAACGGGCGCGACTTCTCGGCCAGCTCGCGGATCGCGCGATAGATCTTCTGGTGGTCGCGCCGGTAGAAATCGCGCTCCTGCAGGACATCCGCCACCCGGTCATAGGCTTCGGGGGCCAGCATCAGCCCGCCCAGGACCGCCTGTTCCGCCTCCACCGATTGCGGCGGCACCCGCAGGTGCTCGACACGCGCATCCACTCGGGACTCGTTGCTGAAACGGGGACGGGATGGCATCGAAGCAAAACCTCTCTCTGCAGGCGGTGGGCCTGCATCGCGATCGGGAATAGGAGAACTCCACCAGTGGGTCATCTAAGCACGCGCGGGCGCAGGGGTGTTGCAGACAACCCTGTGGATAACCGGTGGGAATCGCAGGAGATGCGACCGGAGGGGTGGGCCAACGAAAACGGGCACCCGAAGGTGCCCGTCCTTGCAGCGATCGAGGCGATCGATCAGGCGGCGTCGGCTTCGACGATCACCTTGACCAGGGTCTCGACTTCGGCGGCGAAATGCACCAGCACGTCGTACTCGCCGACGTGGCGGATCGGGCCTTCGCCCATCACCACTTCGCTCTTCTGCACGGCGAAGCCGGCAGCGGTCAGGGCCTCGGCGATGTCGCGCGGGGTCACCGAACCGTACAGCTTGCCTTCGGCCGAGGCATGCGACTTCAGCGTCACGCTCTGGCCTTCCAGCTTGGCCTTGCGGGCTTCGGCGTCGTCGAGGATCGACTTGGCCTTGGCCTCGTACTCGGCGCGCTTGGCTTCGAAGCTGGCCAGGTTCGCGGCGGTGGCCGGCACGGCCTTGCCCTGCGGCACGAGGTAGTTGCGGCCGTAGCCCGGCTTCACGCTGACCGTGTCGCCGAGGCTGCCGAGGTTCTGCACTTTCTGCAGGAGGATCAGTTTCATTGGATGTCTCCGTTAGCGGGCGGGCCCGCAGCTTTCAAGTTGTCCGGGGATCAGACGTCGTGGTTGTCGGTGTACGGCAGCAACGCGAGGAACCGGGCGCGCTTCACCGCGGTGGCCAGCTGGCGCTGGTAACGCGACTTGGTGCCGGTGATGCGGCTGGGGATGATCTTGCCGTTCTCGGTGATGTACTGGCGAAGGGTGTTGAGGTCCTTGTAATCGACCTCGGTGATGCCTTCGGCGGTGAATTTGCAGAACTTGCGGCGGCGGAAGAACTTGGACATGTGCGTGCTCCTCAGGCGGCTTCGGCGGAATCGTCGGCGGTGCCGACGCTCTCGCTCTCGTTGTCGTCACGGCGACGGCGCTCGCCACGCTCGGGCTTCTCGCCCTTCTCGTCCTTGAACTTCATGATCAGCGACTGCTCGGTCACGGCCTCGTCGCGAAGGATCACGAGGTGGCGCAGCACGGCGTCGTTGAAGCGGAAGGCATCGGTGAGTTCGTTCAGGGTGGCCTGGTCGCACTCGATGTTGAGCATGACGTAGTGGGCCTTGACGAGGTTGTTGATCGGGTACGCCAGCATGCGGCGGCCCCAGTCCTCGGTGCGGTGGACCTTGCCGCCTGCGGCTTCGATCAGCGCGGTGTTGCGCTCGATCATGCCGGGCACCTGTTCGCTCTGGTCCGGATGGACCAGGAACACGACTTCGTAATGACGCATGGTGTTTTCCTTGAGGGTATTCGGCGCGGCGAGGGCCGGCCGGATAGCGCCCCGCCGCCCGGGATGGGCTCGGTGGCGCAAGGTCTCCCGGGTTGCGGGAGCCCCCCAGTATGACGAATCAATGGGTTGGAGGCAAGGCCTGACCCGTGCCGGCGCTCTCAGGCCGCCTTGTCGGCGTCCGTCGTGAAGCTCTCGCCGCAGCCGCATTCCCCCTGCACGTTCGGGTTCCGGAACACGAACTGCTCGCTGAGCCCCTGCTTCACGAAATCGATCACCGTGCCATCGACCAAGGGCAGGCTCTCCGCATCCACCAGGACTGAAATCCCGTCCTGCGCGAAGACCGCATCGTCCTCGGCCGCCACATCGGCCATGTCGATCAGGTAGCCCCAACCGGAGCAGCCAGTCCGGCGGACGCCGAAGCGCAAGCCCGCCTTGCCGGGTTCGGCCTGCAGGTAGCTACGGACGCGTTCGAGCGCGGCGGGGGCGAGGATGACGGCCATGGCAGGTGCGGGGGTTCCGTTAGACTTGCAGCCAATATCGTGGCATGTCCGCAGGAATCAAGAGATGACGACCGCAAGCGTGGCCGAAGTTCTGGCTGGCCATTTCCCCGAAGGCGGCAGGATCACCGTGCGCGGCTGGGTGCGCACGCGGCGCGACTCCAAGGCCGGCTTGTCGTTCGTGAACGTCAGTGACGGCTCCTGTTTCGCGCCGATCCAGGTCGTGGCGACCGACGCGCTGCCCAACTACGAAGACATCAAGCGACTCACCCCCAGCTGCGCCGTCATCGCCACCGGCACGCTGGCGAAGTCGCAGGGACAGGGCCAGTCGCTGGAACTGCAGGCGGAATCCATCGACGTGGTCGGCTGGGTCGAGGATCCCCTCACCTACCCCATCCAGCCCAAGCCGATGACGCCGGAGTTCCTGCGCGAGGTCGCCCACCTGCGCCCGCGCACCAACCTGTTCGGCGCCGTGACCCGCATCCGCCACTGCCTGTCGATGGCGGTGCACCGCTTCTTCCACGAGCGCGGCTTCTACTGGATCAGCACGCCCATCGTCACCACCAGCGATGCCGAGGGCGCGGGCCAGATGTTCCGCGTCTCCACGCTCGACATGGCCAACCTGCCAATCGGCAAGGACGGCAAGGTCGACTTCAGCCGCGATTTCTTCGGCAAGGAAACCTTCCTCACCGTGTCCGGCCAGCTCAACGTGGAGGCGTACTGCCTCGCGCTGTCCAAGGTCTACACGTTCGGGCCGACGTTCCGCGCCGAGAACAGCAACACCACGCGCCACCTGGCCGAGTTCTGGATGATCGAGCCGGAAATCGCGTTCGCCGACCTCAACGACGATGCGAACCTCGCCGAGGATTTCCTGAAGTACCTGTTCCGCGCCGTGCTCGACGAACGCGCGGACGACATGGCGTTCATCGCCGAGCGCGTGCAGAAGGACGCGGTGACGCGCCTGGAAGGCTTCATCAACGCGCCGTTCGAACGCATCGACTACAGCGAAGCCATCACGTTGCTGCAGAAGTCCGGCCGCAAGTTCGATTTCCCGGTCGAATGGGGCCTGGACCTGCAGACCGAGCACGAACGCTGGCTTACGGAGGAGCACGTGGGCCGGCCGGTGGTGGTGGTGAACTACCCGGAGCAGATCAAGGCGTTCTACATGCGCATCAACGACGACGGGCGCACCGTCGCGGCGATGGACGTGCTCGCACCCGGCATCGGCGAGATCATCGGCGGCAGCCAGCGCGAGGAACGCCTGGACGTGCTAGATGCCCGCATGGCGAAGTTCGGCCTCGACCCGGCGCACTACGGCTGGTACCGCGACTTCCGCCGCTACGGCACGGTGCCGCACGCAGGCTTCGGCCTCGGTTTCGAGCGGCTGGTGGTGTACGTCTGCGGCCTGTCCAACATCCGCGACGCGATTGCCTACCCGCGCGCGCCGGGCAACGCGGAGTTCTGAGGCGTGGTCCTGTTCCTCGCACTCACGTTCGTGGCTACCGCGATTGCCGCGGCGACCGCCTTCATCATCTTCTGGCCGCTGGCGCTCGTGCACCTGCGCGACCGCCATCCGGAGGTGCGTCCGGACGTGGGCGAGTTCGCCTTCCTCAACCCGAAGGCGCTGCGCTGGCTGGCGACAGGCCGTTACCTGCACGTGCGTGACAGCGGCTTCACCGGGCTGGCCACGCCGGCGCGCATCGCGTTGCTGGTGATCGTGGGCGCGCTGACGTTGGCAGGCCTGCTGTGGCTGGTGTCCATCCTGTTCCCGGGGTTCGGCGGATGATTGATCTCGATGCGGCACACGACGAATGGTGGCTGGCCTCGCTCGGGCGCACGCTGATCTGGGCACGCCTGCGTGTCCTGGATGCGGGCACCGCGGACGTGCTGGACAGCGACGGCAACACCCTGCCCTACGACAGCCCCGACAGCGCGCGCGCCGCGCTGATGGATGCGGAGTTCGTGCCCTTCGACGGGTTGGACGCCGACGACGCACTGGCCCGCGGATTCCGGCTGGGGGATGTGCAACCACCTGCAGGGGATGATCCCGCGCGCATGGTGCAGCTGCTGGGAGGACGCGCCTGATGGACCTGGACCTTACCGGTCGCCACGCGCTCGTCTGCGGCGCGTCCGAAGGCATCGGCCGCGCGACGGCGCATGAACTGGCGCTGCTGGGCGCCAGCGTCACGGTGATGGCACGCCGGGCCGACGTGCTCGCCGAGGTCGCCGCTTCGCTTCCTGCCAAGGCTGGCCAGAGCCACGGCGTGCTTGCCGCGGACGCGAGCGACATCGACGGCCTGCGCGGGAAAGTGCAGGCCCTCGCCGGCCGGTCTCCCGTGCACATCCTCGTCAACAATGGCGGCGGTCCGCCTCCGGGCAGCGCGAACGAAGCCAGCACGGACGCGTTCGTGGATGCGTTCACCCAGCACCTGCTCGCCAACCAGGCGCGGGTGCAGGCGGTCCTGCCGGGGATGCGTGCGACCGGGTTCGGCCGCATCGTCAACATCATTTCGACATCGGTGCGCGAGCCTATCGCGAACCTTGGCGTGTCCAACACCGTGCGCGGCGCGGTGGCGAGCTGGGCGAAGACGTTGTCGAAGGAACTGGGGCCGGACGGCATCACCGTCAACAACGTGCTGCCGGGGTTCACCGAGACCGGGCGCATCGAACAGATCGTGCGTGGGCACATGGCCCGCACAGGCCATGACGAGGCCACGGTGCGCGCGGAGCTTGCGTCCTGGGTGCCGGCGCAACGGTTCGCGCGGTCCGAGGAAGTGGGTGGCGTGATCGCGTTCCTGTGCAGCCCCGCCGCGGCCTACGTGAGTGGGGTGTCGCTGGCGGTGGACGGCGGCCGGATGATGTCGATCTGACCCGCACTTCCGACACTTGCGTACGGCCGGGGCGTTCCCCTTAAGCTGCGGCCATGCACCGCCATCCGCACTGGATTGCCGGAACGACCCGCGACCCGTCCAACGGGCAATGGCTCGACGTGTTCGATCCCGCCACGGGTGCCGTGCAGGCGCAGGTGGCCGACGGCAACGACACGGACGTGGAGGCCGCGTTCCAGGCCGCGAGCCAAGCGGCGCCGGGCTGGGCTGCGTTGCCGAACAGCGAGCGCGCGCGCTGGCTGGACAGGCTGGCCGCGGGCATCGAGGCGCGACTGCCGGAGTTCGCCGAGGCCGAAGCGCGCGACGCCGGCAAGCCACTGGCACTGGCCCGCGACATCGAGATCCCGCGCGCGATCAGCAACCTGCGGTTTTTCGCGCATGCCGCCACGCAGTTCCACAGCGAATCGCACCACGGCGAAGCCGGGCTGAACTACACGCTGCGCCTGCCGCTGGGCGTGGTCGGAACGATCTCGCCCTGGAACCTGCCGCTCTACCTGTTCACCTGGAAGATCGCGCCCGCGCTGGCCGCAGGCAATGCCGTGGTCGCGAAACCCTCCGAGGTGACGCCCGCCAGCGCAGCGCTGCTCGGCGCCGTGGCGGCGGAGGTTGGATTGCCTGCGGGCGTCCTGAACATCGTGCAGGGGCGCGGGCCTTCGGTGGGCGAAGCCATCGTGTCGCATCCCGGCATCAAGGCGATCTCGTTCACCGGCAGTACGGCGGTGGGCCGCCGCATCGCGGGCATCGCCGGCCCGATGCTGAAGAAGGTGTCCCTGGAGCTTGGCGGCAAGAACGCCACGCTGGTGTTCGCCGACAGCGACTGGCGCGCAAACCTCGACACGTTGGTGCGGTCGATCTTCCAGAACTCGGGGCAGATCTGCCTGTGTGGTTCGCGTCTCCTGGTCGAACGCAGCATCTATCCGGAGGTGCGCGACGCGCTGGTGTCGCGCGCGAATGCACTGCACCTCGGCAACCCGATGGATCCCGACACGCAGATGGGGCCGGTGGTTTCGCAGGCACAGTTCGACAAGGTGATGGCGGCGATCGCGCGGGCCCGCGACGAAGGCGGCGCGCTGCTGTGCGGCGGGCAGGCGCTGGATCGGCCAGGCTGGTTCATCCGGCCGACGCTGGTCGACGGGCTCGGCCCGGATTGCGCCACCAACCGCGAGGAAATCTTCGGGCCCGTGGCCACGCTACAGCCCTTCGACACCGACGACGAGGCCATCGCCCTGGCGAACGCCGGGGACTACGGGCTGGCCACCTCCGTGTGGACGCGCGACCTCGGGCGTGCCCACCGCATGGGCCGCGAGCTGCACGCGGGCATCGTCTGGATCAACAGCTGGATGCTGCGCGACCTGCGCACGCCATTCGGCGGCATGGGCCAATCGGGCCTGGGCCGCGAGGGTGGCTTCGAAGCCATGCGGTTCTTCACCGAACCGCGCAACGTGGGGATCGCGACATGAACAGACCCGCTGCCCTGCTGCTGGCGATTGCGTGCTCGCTTTCCTTCCCGCGTGCCGATGCGCAGACGGTCCAGAACACGGAGCAACTGGCGCGCTTCATGCAGAAGTACCGTGCGAACAACACGTCCTTCTCCCGCTACCGCTTCTCGACCAACGCATCGACCCTGCGCGATCCGGCCGTCAACTTCTGGGATGCGCAACTTGCGGCGATGGACTCGAGCATCATGGGTCGCCCGAACGACGCGCTCCTGTATTTCCCGATCGCGAGTCCGCCTCCGAAGAACCTCCCTGATCCCCATCGGTACCGCGCGCAGGATGCGGCGGAATGGATCATCCAGCACGTGAAGGACCACCGGGTGGTGATGCTCAACGAGGTGCACCACCTTTCGCAGACCCGCCTGCTGACGTTGTCGTTGCTCAAACCGCTGCACGACGCCGGATTCCGTTACCTCGCCCTGGAGACGCTCACCAACAACGGTACGAATCCGGTGCCGAACGGGTACCCGGAAGAAAAAACCGGCGAATACACCCGCGACCCCTTGCTGGGGGACCTGGTCCGCGAAGCGCTTCGCCTCGGATTCGAACTCGTCCCCTATGAGGCTTCGCCGGCCGACATCGGGAACGCGGTGAGCCGCGAGTCGGCCCAGGCCCGGAACCTGACCGCGTTCCTCAAGTCGCACCCGGACGCCAGGCTCGTGGTCCATGCCGGGTACGCGCATATCGCCAAGACCACGGCGGTGAAGATTTCGGGCGCACGCACGATGGCCACCGCACTGTCCGAAGCCACGCATGCGCACATCCTTTCGATCGACCAGGCCACGCTGACACCCAAATCGA
>Ga0208892_1000022_pt1 | contig 14045 bp, 13 predicted proteins | sample SoimicmetaGmgHAC_FD_188336 | JGI IMG/M metagenome (GOLD analysis project Ga0208892, IMG submission 188336) | Soil and rhizosphere microbial communities from Laval, Canada - mgHAC (SPAdes) (version 2) | ecosystem: Environmental > Terrestrial > Deep subsurface > Rock core/Sediment | place: Laval... | reverse complement strand
TATGGTCGCGGCCTGGGCGCGATGGATGGGTCGGGCAACGTCATCCCCTACACCGTGTACATCCTCGAGGACACCCGCCCGTTCATGGCGCAGATGAACACGTTCCGGCGCTCGCTGTGGACCTACATGGCGATGGCGGGGCTGGTGCTGCTGCTGCTGCAGATGCTGACGTTGCGCTGGAGCCTGCGACCGCTGCGCAACGTGGTGACGGAGCTGGAGCGCGTCAAGGATGGTCGCGCGAGCAAGATGAGCGGCCGCCATCCGCGTGAGCTGGCACCGCTGACGGAAAGCGTGAATTCGCTGATCGACAGCGAACGCCTCAACCTCGAGCGGCAGCGGAACGTGATGGGCGACCTCGCGCACAGCCTGAAGACGCCGCTTGCGGTGATGCGCACGAGCCTGGACAGCCACGTGCCCGAAGCGCAGCTGCGCGAGGACGTGGACGTGCAGCTACGGCGCATGAACGACATCGTGGGTTACCAGCTGGGGCGCGCGCGTTCGACCGGGCACAAGCTGTATGCCGCGCCGATCGAGGTCGAACGGCATGCGGAGGACATCGTCAGCGGGCTGGAGAAGATCTACGCGCGCAAGGGCATCCTGTGCGAGTTCGATGTCGATGCCGCGGCGCGTTTCCACGGCGAGCAGGGCGACCTGCAGGAGCTCCTCGGCAACCTGCTCGAAAACGCGTTCAAGTGGGCGAACTCACGCGTGCTGCTCACGGTGGCGATGGTGCCGCAGACGGAGCGGGGCGCGCGGCGTGCGCTGCGCATCGCCGTGGAGGATGACGGCCCCGGCATCCCGAAGGCGCAGGTCATGGAGCTGCTGCAGCGCGGCGTGCGCGGCGATGAGCGCGTACAGGGGCACGGCATCGGCCTGTCCATCGTGCAGGACATCGTGCATGGGTACCGCGGGGAACTGGACGTCTCGCGATCGGGCGAGCTGGGCGGCGCGAAGTTCGAAGTGACGCTGCCGCGCTAGGCCGCGGGCGTCCTCAGCGGAACATGCCGGGCAGGAAGCTCTGCGCGTGGGGCAACGGCAACATCCGGTCGCTGGAGCCGCCAGTACCGCCGCCGGTCGCGCGCGCAGGCTTGCGGGTCCGCGCGGCCGGATTGGATTCCGGCTGCGTAGCGCGCTGCTGCGGGGTTGCGTCGGTGTCGTCCTGGGTTGCCTGCTGCTGCGGGCATTCCACGACCGCGGCGCGTTCGGGGGCCGCCAGCAGCGGCGCGCTGGCGGTAACAAGAGCGATGGCAAGCCAGAAGCGCTTCATGCGGAGGATCCCCGGGCCGGAGCCGAATCTCCGGAGTATACGCAGGTTGCAGGTGCCCTGCAGGCGGCGGCCGCAATGGGACAATGCGCCCATGCCCTCGGCCGCCCTCGTCCTTGATGACCGTGATCTGCTGGAATTCCTGGCTGCCGGGCCGGTCTCCGGCGACACCCTGGCCAGCCGGTTCGGCCTGACCCGGGCCGCGGTCTGGAAGCGCATCCACGCTCTGCGCGGTGCCGGCATCGCCATTTCCGCCGTGCGCGGATCGGGCTATGCGCTGGAGGGATCGCTGGACCTGCTTGATGCCGATCGCCTGTGCGCCGGGCTTGCCCCGGCGGTGCGTGCGGACATCGCGGCGCTCGACGTGGCGTGGCGCACCGGCTCGACCAATACCGACCTGCTGGCCGAACCCGCGCCGGTCAAGGGCTGCCGTGTTCGCCTGGCCGAACAGCAGACGGCCGGGCGCGGGCGGCGGGGCCGGGCGTGGGCTTCGCCGTTGGCCGCGCATGTCTACCTGTCGGTGTCGCGGCGGTTCGAAGGCGGACTGGCCCGGCTTGGTGGCTTGAGCCTGGTCGCTGGCGTGGCGGTGGCCCAGGCGCTGCGTGCCTGCACCGGCGCGGACGTGCGCATCAAATGGCCGAACGACCTGGTGGTCGGCGGACGCAAGCTTGGCGGCATCCTCGTCGAGGGCGGAGGCGAGCACGGCAGCCCGGTGCGTGCGGTGGTGGGCATCGGCATCAACGTGACGATGCCGCTCGCGGCCGCTGCCGGCATCGACCAGCCCTGGATCGACCTGCGCGAAGCTGCCGGCGAGCCGCTTGATCGAACGCGCGTGGCGACGGCGGTGATCGATCACCTGGTGCCTGCGTTGGGTTTGTTCGATGCCGCGGGTCTGGCCCCGTTCCTGCCGCAGTACCGCGCGTTGGACGCCTTGGATGGCCATGCGATCGACGTGATCGGCGCGGATGCGCGGCGCCAGGCAGTCGCGCTGGGCATTGCCGATGACGGCGGGCTGCAGGTACGCCATGCGGACGATGGCAGCACCGCGGTGCTGCATGCCGGCGAAGTGAGCGTGCGGCGCGCATGAGTACGTGGCTGTTCGACCTTGGCAACACGCGGCTGAAGTTCGCTCCGCTCGACGCGATCGATGCGGCGGCACAGGCGCTGCCGCATGCCGGTGACGGCATCGGCGTGCTGCCCGATGACGTGCACGGTGAGCTGGCGGTCGTGGCCTCCGTCGCGCCCGCCGGTGTCCGCGTGGCGTTGTTGACGGCACTGGCGACGCGGTTTCGCCTCGTGGTCCAGGCGCGCACGCTTGCGCATTGCGGCCGCCTGACGATCGCCTATGCGGACCCAGTCGCGTTGGGGGTCGACCGGTTCCTGGCCCTGCTGGCGGCGAGTACGGACGTGGAACCGCAGCTGCTGGTGGGCGTGGGCACGGCCTTGACGATCGATGCGCTGCAGGCGGATGGGCGCCATGCAGGCGGGCTGATCGCGCCCTCGCCGACGCTGATGCGCGAAGCGCTGGCGGCCCGCTCCGCGCGGTTGCCGGCGACCGGGGGCATGCACGTGCCTTTTGCAGGCAACACGCTGGACGCGCTGGCTTCGGGCTGCGACGGTGCGGCGATCGCGCTGGTGCGCGAGGCACGGCATGCATTCGCCGCGCAGGCGGGCACGCTGCCGCGCTTGCGCATGCACGGTGGCGGGGCGCCGGCGCTGCGCGACGCGTTGGGTGATCCCGAACCCTGGCCCTCACCCGTACTGCACGGGCTGGCCGCATGGGTGCGCGCAACCGGCGTTGCATAATCGGGTCATGTCCGCACGTCCCTGGCTCGTCTTTTTCATCGTCCTCAATCTCGGCGTGACGGCGTGGGCGCTGCTCCATCGCGCAGGCGCGCCCCCGGCCGCCCAGCCGCAGGACGGCATTCCCGTGCTCCAACGCGCGGCTGCCGTGGCCGCATCCGCCGTGCCCGCGGCCGAGCCGCTCGCCGATGCGAATGCGCCGATGGGCGCGGCTTCGGCCGTTCCGGTGCCGACGGCCCGCGCCTGTGGTGCGCTGGGTCCGTTTGCCGATGCCGCGTCTGCCCAGGCGGCGCGTGCGGCCCTGCAGGCGCATGGCCTGGATGCGCATGCCCGCAGCCTCACCTCCTCGGCCAAGGGATTCAATGTCTTGATGCCGCCCCAGACGGATGCGGCGGCGGCAGACGCGCTTGCTGCGCGGATCAAGGCGGCCGGGTTCACCGACCTGTTCGTGATGCGCAGCGGTGCACTGGCAAATGGGATTGCGTTGGGCAAGTTCGGCAACGAGGCCGCCGCGACGCGCCAGCAGGCGGCGTTGCAGGCCGCCGGGTTCCCTGCCCAGGTGATGCCCGCAGGCGCTGCCACGGCGGCATTCTGGCTGGACGTGGCGGCCGCGGACGCGGCGGCGCTGCAATCCGCGCGGCGTACCGCGGGTGCCGCGCAACTCAAGGTCGCGCGCTGCGGTGCCTGACCGCCCCCGGTAGAATGGGGCCATGCCGCTTTAGCTCAGCAGGTAGAGCAACCGCCTTGTAAGCGGTAGGTCGTCCGTTCGATTCGGACAAGCGGCACCATTCCCCGCGGCAGCCGTCCGGAGTTTCGATGAGCCCCAGTTTCCCCCCGGTTTCGATCTTCGGCGTTCCGACCGACATCGGGGCCGCGCATCGCGGCGCGTCGATGGGGCCGGAGTCCATGCGCGTGGCGGGACTGCAGGAAGCGATCGCGCGCCGCGGCCTGCAGGTCGTGGACGAGGGTGATGTGAAGGGGCCGCGCAACCCGCGCTCGGAGCCGGTGGACGGTTATCGCCACCTCGAACAGGTCGCGGAATGGAACCGCAACGTGATGGCGATGAGTGCGCGCATCCTCACCGAAGGTCGCATGCCGATCATGCTGGGTGGCGACCACTGCCTCGCGATCGGATCGATCATCGCGGTTGCCGATCATTGCCGACGCACCGGCAAGAAACTGCGCGTGCTGTGGCTGGATGCACACGCCGATTTCAACACGCGCGACATCACGCCCTCCGGCAACATCCACGGCATGCCGGTGGCCTGCCTGTGCGGGCTCGGGCCGGAAGCACTGACGCGGATGGGGCAGACGATGCCGGCGCTCATGCCCGACCAGGTGCGGCAGATCGGCATCCGTTCCGTGGACAGGCACGAGAAGCGCCTGGTCAAGGAGTACGACCTCGACATCTACGACATGCGCTACATCGACGAGATGGGAATGCGCCGGGTGATGGAGGAAGCGCTCGAGGGCGTGGATGCGGACACCCACCTGCACGTGAGCTTCGACGTGGACATGCTGGATCCGTCGATCGCCCCGGGTACGGGCACGCGCGTGCCCGGTGGCGTGAACTACCGCGAAGCGCAATTGATGATGGAAATGATCGCGGATACCGGGCGCATGGGCTCGCTTGATCTTGTCGAGGTGAATCCCGCGCTCGACAAGCGCAATGCAACCGCGCGGTTGTCGGTGGACCTGATCGAGAGCCTGTTCGGCAAATCCACGCTGATGCGGGATTGAGCCGAAACTTCCGCTGAACGGAAATCACGGCAGCGGGCGCGATCCGCCGTGAATTGCGCCTTGGGCGCGCGCAGTGCACGTGGATTTCACTCCGGGACACGTTTCATGCGCAGGCGGGTATCTCCCGCCCGATCCCCCGCAGAAGGAGTGAACGATGAAGATGAAGCGCCTGGTTGCATTGCTGATGGTGACGATGTTCTCCGCAGGCCTGCTGACCGCATGCAACACCATGGCTGGCGCCGGCAAGGACATGCAGTCCGCCGGGCAGAAAGTCGAGACCAAGGCCCAGGACTGCAAGGACATGCACTGCTGAGCCCTGCGGTCGCGCTGCACTCAAAGGCCGGGCATTGCCCGGCCTTTTCGTTGGCATGCGATGGCCGTCAGTCGCGGGCGAGCGGCGGGTCCGGCACGAAGCCGCCCGGGAACGGACGCGGCGCATGCGGTCGCGGCCCCCACGGCCGCGGCAGGATGCCGAGCCGACGCAGGCTCACCACATCGTCGTAGCGGATCGCGACGATTTCCGCGGGCCTCGGGCTGGCGCGTTCGAACGTGGTGCCGGTGACCGGCGACCACTCGGCATCGCCATGCCCCGTGCCGATGCGTTGTGGCGCGGCTTCCTCGGCGGCGTCTGCACCCATGGCCGATTTCTCCATCGGCGCGTTGCGGGCGATGGGGGGTGCCGCCGGATAGACGGGCCGCCAGCGCGTGCGCTCGGTGAACACGGCGGCGCCGATCACGCCGATGTCGTCGGGGCGCCCGGTGCGTGCGGCGTAGCTGTCGGGCACCGAGGTGAACACGAATTGCGCCACGCCCTGCATCGACTTGCGCCAGCCGGTGATCTCGGCGGTTTCGTCGGGGGCCAGCACGTAGCCGCGCTGCGAGGCGGCGGCGGTCTCGCCGCTGACGGCATTCACGCCATCCACCGACAGCACCACCAGCAGGCGGCCGCCGCTGGTGTTGGTGAGCCGCACGGCATAACGATGCGACGGCGTGCCGGCTATCCAGGTGTCGCCGCGATGGGCGTACTCGGGCAGTACGTTGCCCTGGTCGCGATCGACGACCTGCATCTGCAGCAGGTCGCCCGCATGGGCGGGTAGCGCGGCCAGGGCCAGGGCGGCGGGAAGAAGCGAGCGGAGCAGGCGCATGGCAGGAATCCGGTGTGGGGTACACGGGACAACGCATGCGGGGACGGAGCGGGGTTGCCGCGTCCGCTAGACTGGGTGCCGGTTCACGATCCAGCAAGCAATGGCCAGCCGCAAGACCCGTGTCCTCACCGGCATCACCACCTCCGGCACGCCGCACCTCGGCAACTACGTCGGCGCCATCCGGCCGGCCATCGCCGCCTCGCGCGCGGACGATGTCGAGAGCTTCTATTTCCTCGCGGACCTGCACAGCCTGATCAAGGCGCAGGATCCCGTGCGCACGCAGCGTTCCACGCTGGAGATCGCGGCCAGCTGGCTCGCCTGCGGCCTCGATCCGGCACGCGTGTGGCTGTACCGCCAGAGCGACATCCCCGAGATCACCGAACTCACCTGGCTGCTGACCTGCGTCGCCGGCAAGGGCATCCTCAACCGCGCGCATGCCTACAAGGCGGCGGTGGACCGCAACCGCGCCGAAGGCGAGGACGACGATGCAGGCATCACCGCCGGCCTCTTCATGTATCCCGTGCTGATGGCCGCGGACATCCTGGTGTTCAATGCCGACCGGGTCCCGGTGGGCCGCGACCAGGTGCAGCACATCGAGATGGCGCGGGATTTCGGCCAGCGCTTCAACCATGTGTATGGCCATGAGTACTTCGTGCTGCCGGAAGCGGCGGTCGACGACAACGTGGCCACGCTGCCAGGCCTCGACGGCCGCAAGATGTCGAAGAGCTACGACAACACCATCCCGCTGTTCGCGCCGGCTGCGGAGCTGAAGAAGCTGATCGCGGGGATCCTCACCGATTCGCGCACGCCGGGCGAGCCGAAGGACACCGACGGATCCGCGGTGTTCCAGCTGTACCAGGCGTTCGCCTCGCCGGCGGACACCGAATCGATGCGCCAGGCCTTCGCCGACGGCATCGGCTGGGGCGACGCCAAGCGCATCCTGTTCGAGCGCATCGATGCGGAAGTGGCCCCGATGCGGGCGCGTTACGAAGAACTGATGGCGCGCCCCGGGGACATCGAGGCACTCCTGCGCGAGGCAGGCCGCACGCTGCGCGAACGCCATGCGCTGCCGCTGCTGGCCCGCCTGCGCGAGGCGGTGGGACTGCGCGACCTGTCCAGCGTGCCCGTGCCGGCGGCGACCCGGGCATCGGATGACGGCGACACCCCCGTACCGACCTTCAAGCAGTACCGCGAACCCGATGGCCGGTTTTACTTCAAGCTGATGCAGGGTGACCGGTTGCTGTTGACCAGCGCGGGATTCGATTCGCCGCGCGACGCCGGCCAGCGCGTGGCCGCGATGAAGGGCGGTGCGCTGGAGGGCCTGGGCAGCGATTTCAGGTTGGCCGACGGCGTGACCGATGACGAGGTCAATGCGGCGCTGGCACGCTTCGTGGCCGCGCAGCTGGCGCAGCAGTAACCCGGCGCCGCCCGCGCGAAGCGGGCGACGCAAGGTCGTCAGTGCGGGCGAGCGAGATCGTCCAGCAGCGCCTTGAGGAACCGCGCGGCTTCGCCGCCGGTGCAGGCGCGGTGGTCGAAGGTCAGCGAGATCGGGATGCGGCGATGCACCTCGATGCCACCCATCACCGCGACCACGTCGTGGCAGAGCTTGCCGGCGCCGATGATCGCCACGCAGGGCGGCACCACCACGGGCGTGGCGTAGCGTCCGGCGAACATGCCGAAGTTCGACAGGCTGATGGTGTAACCGGCGAGTTCGGCCATCGGGATCGAGCGGTCCTCCACCTGCGCGCGGAGGCGCTTGATGCCGGCGCGCACCCCTTGCGCATCCAGCATGTCGGCATTGCGCAACGCAGGCACGAACAGGCCGTCATCGGTGTCGACCGCGATGCCGAGGTCCACGTGCGGGTGCAGCGTGCGCGTGAGGCTGCCGCCGTCGAACCACGCGTTGAGCGCGGGCACGTCCTTGCAGGCGGCAACGATCGCGCGCACAAGCCGGGCGGTGATGTCCTGCTTGCCGATCCAGGCATGCAGGTCGGCATCGTCCACCAGCGTGGTTGGCACCACCTGCGCGTGCGCATCGGCCATGACGCGCGCCATGTTGCGGCGCACGCCCTTGAGTTGTTCGGGCTGGCCGCTGGCGGCCACGCCCGGAGGCTGCGTGCGCATCGGCTTGCCCGACTGCGACAGCGTGCTGCGCTGGGCAGCCTGCGGTTGCGCGGCCAGGCCCTGCACCGGTGCGTCCACCGCGCGCTGCACGGGTGCGGCGCCGGCTTTCGCGGACCCATCGGCGGCCGCCCGCTTCACGTCCTCCATCGACACCACGCCGTCCGGGCCGCTCGCGCTCACGCGGGCGATGTCGACGCCAAGCTTGCGAGCCATCGCGCGCACCGCGGGCACCGCCTTGACGCCGCCCACGGCGACCGCGGCTTCGCTGCGCACCGCATCGGAGGTCTGCATCGCGCCGACCACCGTGCCTGCGTCCTGGCGCTTGCCGGCCTCTTCCGCGGCGGGTTTCGTTTCCGGTTGCGGCGTGTTGGTCGCGGCGATCGCACCGCCATCGCTGGAGGCCACGACCCGGTGGTCGGGCGCGGGGTCGGGCGTACCCGGGCCATGGCCTCCACCGTGATGGTGGCCGGTGTCCTGGCCTTCGGCGCGCTGCGGCAGGCTGGGATCGATCTCGAACTCCGCCAGCATCGTGCCGGTGACGACGATGTCGCCCGCGGCACCGGCGAGCTTCAGCACCTTGCCGCTGACCGGCGAAGGCACGTCGACCACCGCCTTCGCGGTTTCCATCGACACGAGGTTGTCGTCGAGGCGGATGGTGTCGCCCACCTTGACGTACCACTCGACGATGGTGGCGTCGGGCAGGCCTTCGCCGAGGTCGGGGAGGTTGAATGCTTTCGTCGTCATGCCGGGTCCTTTAGCGATGCGCCATCGCGCGCTTCACCGCGGCGATGATCTTGTCCACGCTGGGGAGGTACTTCATCTCCAGGCGGAACAGGGGGATGTGGGTGTCGTAGCCGGTCACGCGCTCGACCGGCGCGAGCAGGTCGAACAGGCATTCCTCGGCGACGCGCGCGGCGATCTCCGCACCGAAGCCGGCGGTCTTCGCCGCCTCGTGCACGATCACGCAGCGGCCGGTGCTGGCGACGGATTCGGCGATGGTCGCGAAATCCAGCGGCTTGAGCGTGGCGACGTCGATGACCTCGGCGCTGATGCCGTCCTTCGCGAGGGCCTCGGCGGCTTCCAAGGTTTCCTTGACCTGCGCGCCCCAGGTGACCAGTGTCACGTCTGTGCCGTCGCGCAGCACGTAGCAGACATCCAGCGGCAGGGCTTCGCCATCATCCGGCACCAGTTCCTTGTACTGGCGATAGATGCGCTTGGGCTCCATGTAGATCACCGGATCCGGGTCGCGGATGGCGGCGAGCAGCAGGCCGTAGGCGCGCTGCGGCGAAGAGGGCATCACCACGCGCAGGCCCGGCACGTTGGTGAAGATGGATTCGTTCGCCTCGCTGTGGTGCTCGGGTGCGCGGATGCCGCCACCCCACGGCACGCGCAGCACCATCGGGCAGGTCAGCCGGCCGCGGGTGCGGTAGCGCATGCGTGCCGCGTGGCAGACGATGAAGTCGACCATCGGGTACATGAAGCCGTCGAACTGTGCTTCCGCGACCGGCTTCATCCCCTGCGAGGCCATGCCCACGGTGAGTCCGGCGATGGTGGTCTCGTCGAGCGGGGTGTCGAGCACGCGCTGGTCGCCGAACTGCTGCTGCAGGCCGGCAGTCGCGCGGAACACGCCGCCGTTGATGCCCACGTCCTCGCCCAGTACGACGACGCTGTTGTCATGCGCCATTTCCCAGGCGAGTGCCTGGGTGATCGCTTCGATGAGCGTGATGGGGGTATTGGCCTGGTCGCTCATGCGCGCTTCTCCAGTGCGATCGCGGCCTCGCGCTGCGCCAACACGTCAGCCGGCATGTCGCCGTACAGGTAATCGAACATCGCCTCGACCGGTTGCACCGGCGTCTCGAGGTAGGCATTGATCTCGACGTCGACCTGCCTGCCGCATTCCTCGATCCACGCCTTCTCCTGCACCTCGTCCCACAGCTTCAGGTCGGTGAGGTACTTGCGCAGGCGCAGGAATGGCTCCTTCAGCCACGCCGCCTTGACCTCGTCCTCGCCGCGGTAGCGGCGCGCGTCGTCGGCGGTGGTGTGGTCGTGCAGGCGATAGGTCATGAGCTCGATGACCGTGCCGCCTTCGCCCTTGCGCGCGCGATCGGTGGCGCGGCGCATCGCTTCCAGCACGGCGACCAGGTCGTTGCCATCCACCTGCAGGCAGGCCAGGCCGCCGGCCAGGCCCTTCTGCGCCAGCGTCTGCGCACCGGTCTGTGCCTTGCGCGGCACCGAGATCGCCCACCCGTTGTTGATCACGCACAGCACCAGCGGCAGCGCGTAGGCGCCACCGGAATTGACCGCGGCGTAGAAGTCGGTCTTCGAGGAGCCGCCATCGCCGCAGCACGCGACCGCCACGCGGTCCTGCTTGCGCAGCTTGAACGACAGCGCGGCACCAGCCGCCATCAGGCATTGCGTTGAGATCGGCACGCACCATGGATAGTCGTTGCGCGGCACCTCGAAATCGTTGCCACGCTCGTCGCCGCCCCAATACATCAGCACGTCGCGCGGCTTCACCCCGCGCATGAACTGCGCGCCGTACTCGCGATAGCTGGGGGCGAACACGTCTTCCGGCCGCATCGAGGCCCCGATGCCCACGTGCGTGGCCTCGTGACCCAGGCAGGCGGCATAGGTGCCCAGTTTCCCGGTGCGCTGCAAGGCGATCGCCTTGGTGTCGAAGGTGCGCACGAACAGCATGCGCTTGAACAGCGGCACCAGCCGGGCGGGGTCTTCCACCGCCGGCGGCAGCGGACCGGCGAGCGTGCCGTCCGGCTTCAGGTATTGCAGGTACTCGATCTCGAACTGCGCGGCGACCGTCATCGGTGCTCCGGAGGATGCGTCGAAACCCCTGATCATACGGGTGATGGGGTCAAAAGCCGTTGCGCGGTGCGGCAATGCAGCATGTCCTGCGGCGGCAGGCCGCCCCCGGCGGGACGGGCAGGGGCCGCCCGGCTGCATGCGAGAATCCATTGCATGAGCATCGAAAACAACGAGCGCGCGCTCGAGCCGGGCATCTACACCGACCTGGACGGGCGCCTGACCTACGACGGCTACCTCGACCTGCACCGGTTGCTCTCCGCGCAGCACCCGCTCTCGCAACCGCCGCACCACGACGAGATGCTCTTCATCATCCAGCACCAGACCAGCGAGCTGTGGCTGAAGCTGCTGATCCACGAACTCACCGCGGCCGTCGCGTGGTTGCGGGCGGACCGCATCGGCCCGTTCGGCAAGGGCATCGCACGCTGCAAGCGCATCCTCGACCAGCTGACCGCGCAATGGTCGGTGCTGGAAACGCTCACCCCATCGGACTACCTGGACTTCCGGGAAGTCCTGGGTCCCTCCAGTGGCTTCCAGTCGCGGCAGTACCGGACGGTGGAATTCCTGATGGGGAACAAGAACACGTCGATGCTGAAGGTGTTCGCCCACGATCCGGCGGAGCAGTCCGCGCTGGAGGCGGTGCTGCGCGCGCCGGGCCTGTACGACGAATTCCTGCGCTACCTGGCGCGCTGGGGGCATGCCATCCCGGCTGCGCATCTCGAGCGCGACTGGTCGAAGCCGCACGTGGCCGACGACGCGCTGATCCCGGTGTTCCGCCGCATCTACGAGCACACCGAGCAGTACTGGCGCGAATACGAGTTGTGCGAGGATCTGGTCGACCTCGAGACCCAGTTCCAGTTGTGGCGCTTCCGCCACATGCGCACGGTGATGCGGATCATCGGCTTCAAGCGGGGAACCGGCGGCTCGTCCGGCGTGGATTTCCTCAAGCGCGCCCTGGACCTGACGTTTTTCCCCGAGCTGTTCCAGGTCCGCACGGCGCTGGGCGCAGCGGTGGAGTGAGGCGAATCGTGCGCCGCAGCATGAATGCGGGGCGTTTGACGCCACGGCCACCGGTCGGTTACACGTCCTGTGTTGCCGAGGGGGAGCACGGCACCGCCATTCCACATTTGCACAGGGATTTTTTGAATGAGCACAGCCGTGCCTGATCGCGTCGAACCTGCCGGACCCGGCATGGACCTGCCGCCCGGTGGTGGCACCCAGCCGCCCGATTTCCCGCAATTGATGGGGCATCCCCGTCCGCTGTGGATGCTGTTCATGTCGGAATTCTGGGAGCGCTTCGCGTTCTACGGCATCCGCTGGGCGATGGTGCTGTACATCGTGGCGCAGTTCTACCATGGCGCCGGCGAAGGCCAGAAGCCCGCCAGTGAGCTGTACGGTGCGTACCTGGCGCTGGTGTATGCCGGTGCGATCTTCGGCGGCTACATCGCCGACAAGCTGATCGGATTCCAGCGGTCGATCCTGGCCGGCGCGCTGATCATGTCGGCGGGACTGTTCATGCTGGCCGCGCCCACCGAACCGCTGTTCAAGCTGGGCCTCGCCGTGGTGATCGTCGGCAACGGCATGTTCAAGCCGATCATCTCCACCCTTGTGGGCAAGATCTACGCGCAGGGTGACGAGCGCCGGGATTCCGGCTTCACCATCTTCTACATGGGCATCAACCTCGGCGCGATGATCGCGCCGATCGTGACCCAATACCTTGCGGCGAAGGTGTTCGGCCAGGACGGCATGCCCGCGTACCGCGTCGTGTTCATCGCATCCGCGGTCGGCATGTTGATCAGCATGGTGTGGTTCTATTTTGGCCGCGCCCAGCTCAAGGGCATCGGGCTGCCGCCGGAAGGCAAGTCGGGCATGTCGCGCGTGCTGCTGGTGATGGCGCTCGGGCTCGCGATCGGCGTGCCGGTGTTCTATTACCTGCTGACGATCGACGCCAAGATCCTGCAGTGGATCCTGATGGCCCTGTTCGTGGGGCCGATGGTGATGCTGCTGGTCGAGGGGCTGCGCGAAGGCACCGTGGCCCGCGACAAGGTCATCGCGATGCTGGTGATCCTCGGTTTCAACGTGTTCTTCTGGTGCTTCTTCGAGCAGGCGGGCAGTTCCTTCACCTTCCTCGCCGACCAGATCGTGAACCGCGACCTCGGCTTCATGACCTTCCCGAACGCCTGGTTCCAGTCGGTGAACTCGGTGGCGATCATCGTGCTGGCGCCGATCATCGCGTGGATCTGGGTGAAGCTCGGCAGGGCCAACCCGTCGATCCCGCGCAAGTTCAGCCTGGGCCTGATCTTCAACGGCCTGGCATTCCTGCTGCTGATGTTCGCGTTGTCGACGCTGGTGGATCCGGCCACGCACAAGATCCCGTTCTGGACGCTGTTCGCGGTGTACTGGATCCAGTCCATCGGCGAGCTGTGCCTGTCGCCGATCGGGTTGTCGATGACCACCAAGCTCGCGCCGCCGAAGTTGTCCGGGTTCGCGATGGGCGCGTGGTTCCTGTCGATCGCGATCGGCAACAACCTGGCCGGCCTGTTCGCGGGCGAGGCCAGTGGCGACAGCGGCATGACCGTCGCCTCGGCGCACGCGGCCTACACCACCGGGTTCTACATCCTTGCCGGTGCCGGCGTGGTGCTGTTCCTGGTCTCGCCGCTGATCCAGCGCTGGATGCACGGCGTGAAGTAACCCACCCCACGCATCAGGGGACGCAGCGGCAGCCTCCGGGCTGCCGTTGTCGTTCTGGCGGGGCGTCAGCGCAGGTGGCGAATGCCGTCGGCGAGTTTGGAGAGCAAGGCATCGAGCTGCGCGCGTTCCCCGGCGTCGAGCTGGGCGAGCAGGGCGGTTTCCTGCTGCAGCGCCAGCGGCGCGACCTCGGCATAGATGCGACGGCCAGCAGTGGACAACCGCAGCACCGAGCGCCGGCGGTCATCGCCATGCAGCTCGCGCTCGGCCAGGCCGCGTTCCATGAGGCGTGCCAGCGCGCGGCTGACAGCCACCTTGTCCATGGCCGTGCGTTCGGCCACGCCGGTCGCCGAGAGGCCCGGATAGCGGCCGAGCACGGCGATCAGGCGCCATTCGGTCACGCCGATGCCGAAGCGTTCCGCGTACAGGTCGGCAATGGCCTGGCTGATCCGGTTGGACAGGAC
>Ga0208892_1000021_pt1 | contig 14527 bp, 11 predicted proteins | sample SoimicmetaGmgHAC_FD_188336 | JGI IMG/M metagenome (GOLD analysis project Ga0208892, IMG submission 188336) | Soil and rhizosphere microbial communities from Laval, Canada - mgHAC (SPAdes) (version 2) | ecosystem: Environmental > Terrestrial > Deep subsurface > Rock core/Sediment | place: Laval... | reverse complement strand
GCACCAAGGTCGACTACCTCGACCGTCAATTGCTGGACGCCGAACGCCGTCGCGAGAAACTCGCGGCCGAACACGCGAGCCTGGACCTGGATGCGCTGGCGTCCGCGCACGCGGAACACCGCGCGAAGCACGACACGCAGAAGACGGCATTGGATGCATTGCAGGCGGACCTCGAGACCCGCAAGCAGGCCGTGACCCAGCTGCAGGACGAACGCAGCCAGTTGCAGTCACAGCTGGCGGATGCCCGCAAGCAGGCACAGGAACAGCGCGGCCGGCTGGCTTCGCTGGAGGCGCTTCAGAACGCCGCCCTGGGCCAGGAGCAGGGCGCCGCCGTCGAGTGGCTAAGGAAGCATGGCCTCGCGGACGCCGGACGCGTGGGCGGAACGCTGCAAGTCGACGCCGGTTGGGAAGCCGCGGTCGAAGGCGCGCTGGGACAGATGATCGAAGGCGTGCTGGTGGAGACGCCGGAGGCGCTGGTGGACGCATTGGGCGAGCTCGGTGAAGGTCGCCTGACGCTGGTTTCGCCTGACGCAGGCAGCGAAGCGTTCGCGCCGACCTCGCTGGCGTCCAAGGTACGGGGCCCGCTTGCGATCCGTCGCCTGCTTGGCAATCTGCATGCGGCGGAAACCTTGGCCGATGCGCGGGCCATGCTGCCGTCGCTGGGCGAGGGCGCATCCGTCATCACCCGCGCAGGCGAACGCCTGGGTGCGGGTTGGGTGCGCGTGGTGCGCTCGGGCGCGGCCAAGCAGGGCGCGCTGCTGCGCGAACGCGAGATCCAGTCGCTGCGTGCCGGGATCGAGCAGTTGCAGGCCGCCGAAGCACAGCTGGACCAGCGGATCACAGGGCTGCGTGACCGGGCGCTGGCTGCGGATCAATCGCGGGAAGACGCGCAGCGCTCGCTGTACATGGCGCACCGCAGCGTGTCGGAACTCGCCGGCCAGTTGCAGAGCCAGCAGGGCCGCCTGGAATCAGCGCGGGGACGGCTCGCCAACATCGAGGCCGAACTCGCACAGATCGCCCAGCTCGGTGAAGACAGCCAGGCGCAGTCGCGGGAATCCCGCTCACGCCTGGAGGCGGCAGTGGAACGCATGGCCGGCCTGGAGCAGGCACGTGCCGCGCTGGATGCCGAGCGCCGCACGCTGGGCGAGCAACGCGATTCCGCCCGCGAGCAGGCCCGCCAGGCCCGCGACGCGTTGCACGCGCTGTCGTTGTCCGTGGAAACGCAACGCACGCAGGCCCACGCCCTGCAGCAGTCCCTTCAGCGCATGGGCCAGCAGCGCGGCCAGCTGGATACCCGTCTGGGTGAACTGGCATCGCAATTGACGCAGGGCGACAGCGACCCCGTGCAGGCATTGGAGGCGGAACGCCAGTCCGCGCTCGACGAACGCGTCCGCGTGGACCAGGCCCTCTCCGCGGCAAGGCAGGCGCTGGAAAGCGTGGAGGCCGAGCTGCGCACCTTCGAGCAGACCCGCCACCAGCGCGAGTCGCAGTCGCTCACGCAGCGCGAAGCCATCGGCCAGCGCCGCCTGGACCAGCAGGCGCTGGCGTTGCAGGCGGAACAACTGCGCACCGCCGTGCACGGCGCAGGCTTCCTGCTGGATGACGTGGTGTCCACGCTGGTCGACGACGCCGATCCCGCGCAGTGGGAAAAGACGGTCGCCGACCTCGATGCCCGCATGCGCCGGCTGGAGCCGGTCAACCTCGCCGCCATCGCCGAACATGCGGAACAGGCGCAGCGCAAGGAATACCTCGACGCGCAGGATGCCGACCTCACCACCGCGCTCGAAACGCTGGAAGACGCCATCCGCAAGATCGACCGCGAAACCCGCGGCCGGTTCAAGGACACCTTCGATCGCGTCAACGCCGGCGTGCAGGAGTTGTATCCGCGCCTGTTCGGTGGCGGCCATGCCTACCTGGAGCTCACCGGCGAGGACCTCCTCGACACCGGCGTTTCGATCATGGCCCGCCCACCCGGCAAGCGCGTGTCCAACATCTCGCTGCTCTCCGGTGGCGAGAAGGCGATGACCGCGGTGGCGCTCGTCTTCGCGATCTTCCGCCTCAACCCGGCGCCGTTCTGCCTGCTGGACGAGGTGGATGCACCGCTCGACGAGGCCAACGTGGGGCGCTTCACCAGCATGGTGAGCGAGATGAGCGAAGCGGTGCAGTTCCTGTTCGTCACCCACAACAAGGTGACGATGGAGGCGGCACAGCAGCTTTCGGGCGTTACCATGCGGGAACCCGGCGTCAGCCGCCTGGTCTCGGTCGATCTTGCCGAGGCGGCACGACTGGCTGGCGCCGCCTGACACCACGGAGGAATCCATGTCCGAAACCTGGCTCCTGCGAATCGGCATCCTTGTTGCCGGCATCGTCCTGATGGCCGCGATCATCTGGCTCGGCCGCCCGAAGAAAACGGCCCAGGGCCGGCGCGTGGCGCGTGAGCCGGGCAACCGATCCGAACCCACCCTTGGCGAGGCGCTGGACGCCGCCGGTGCGGGCGGGGGCGATGTGGCCTCGCAGGGCGAGTTCAACCTCGAGTCGCGGGATACGTCGCTGGGCAAGCGCGTCGACGACACCTTCGACAAGATCGTCCCGCTCTACGTGGCCGCGCGCGCGGGGCAGGCGTTCCACGGGCCGGACATCGTGGTCGCTGCCGAAAAGACGGGCCTGACCTTCGGACACATGAATGTGTTCCACCGCCTCATCGACCGCCATCCCGAGCGCGGCCCGGTCTTCAGCGTCGCCAACATCATGAAGCCCGGCAGCTTCGACATGGCGGAGATCCAGGCGCTGGAGACCCCGGCGCTCGCGTTCTTCCTCACGCTGCCGGCACCCGTCAGTGCGCTGGAGGCATGGGACATGTTGCTGCCCACCGCGCAGCGCATCGCCGAGCTGCTCGATGGCGTGGTCCTGGATGAGGAACGCAATGCCCTCGGTCGCCAGCGCATCGCCCACATCCGCGACGAATTGCGTGCCTACGACCGCCAGCGTGAAGCACCCCCGCTGACCCGCCCGGGCCAATGGTGACCGCGGCCGAGCGATGAGCAAGCCCACCGCCGCCGGACGCATCGCCGACCTGCGCGAGCGGATCGACGACGCCAACCACCGGTACTACGTCCTCGACGATCCCGACCTTGCCGACGCGGAATACGACGGCCTGCTGCGCGAATTGCAGGCGCTCGAGGCCGAACATCCCGAGCTCATCGACCTTTCATCGCCCACGCAGCGGGTCGGCAACGCGCCGTCCGCCAGGTTCGCGCCGGTCAGCCACAGCGTGCCGATGCTGTCGCTGGCCAATGCGTTCACCGATGCCGAGGTCGAGGAGTTCGTCGCCCGCATCGCCAGGGAAACGGGCGATGTCGCGCCGGTCTTTTCGGTCGAGCCCAAGCTTGACGGACTGGCGATCAGCCTGCGCTACGAACACGGCACGTTCGTGCGGGGTGCCACGCGCGGCGACGGCGCGACCGGCGAGGACGTGACGGCCAATCTGCGCACGGTGAAGTCGGTGCCGCTGAGGCTGCGTGGCAAGGCGCCGGCGGTGCTCGAGGTGCGCGGTGAAGTGGTGATGCCCAAGGCCGCGTTCGATGCCTACAACGCGTGGGCGCTCGAGCACGGGCGCAAGACCCTCGCCAATCCTCGCAACGGCGCCGCCGGCTCGCTGCGACAGCTGGATCCACGCATCAGCGCGGAGCGGCCCCTGGCGTTCTTTGCCTATGCGCTCGGCGACGTCGAAGGCGCCACGCTGCCCGACACGCATTCGGCCGTGCTGGCCTGGCTGCGCGGCCTCGGGTTCCCGGTCAGCAGCGCAGTGGCGGTGGCCCGTGGCACGGAGGGGCTGCTCGCGTACTACGCGGATATCGGGGCGCGCCGTGACAGCCTGCCGTACGACATCGATGGCGTGGTCTACAAGCTCGACCGGTTTGACCAGCAACGTGCGATGGGTTTCGTGTCTCGCGCGCCGCGCTGGGCCATCGCGCACAAATTCCCCGCGCAGGAAGCGGCAACGGTCGTCGAGTCGATCGAGGTCAATGTTGGTCGCACCGGCGCGGTCACCCCGTGGGTGCTGATGCAGCCGGTGCACGTGGGCGGCGTGACGGTCACGCGGGCCACGCTGCACAACGCCGACCAGGTCGCACGGCTCGACGTGCGTACAGGCGACACGGTGTTGGTGCGGCGCGCGGGCGACGTGATTCCGGAAGTCATCCGCGTGGTCGAAGCCGAGCGCCCGCTGAACCCGCGCGGTCGACCGCTGCACCCGGCATGGGAGATGCCGGTGGCGTGCCCGATCTGCGGCAGCGCGATCGAACGCGAGGAAGGAGAGGTGGTTGCACGTTGCAGTGGCGGATTGTTCTGTCCTGCACAGCGCGTGCAGGCACTGTTTCATTTTGCAGGGCGGCGGGCCATGGACATCGAGGGGCTGGGCGAACGCTTCGCGGAGGCCCTGGTCGAATTCGGCTACGTGACCACCGTTGCCGACCTCTACGCCCTCGGCGTCGATGACTTCGTGGCGATGAAACGCGCGGCCGACGAGCGCGACGGCTCCGTGCCCGAGACGGTGAAAGCCGGCAAGGTCGCGACCAAGTGGGCTGACAACCTCGTGGCCGGCATCGCTGCCAGTCGCGAGACCACCCTTGATCGCCTGCTCTATGCGCTGGGCATCCGCGACGTGGGCGAAAGCACGGCCAAGACCCTGGCACGGCATTTCGGCGCGCTGCAGCCACTGATGGATGCGGATGAGGCTGCGCTGCGCGAAGTGCCGGACATTGGTCCTGTCATGGCGGCCCATATCGCGCATTTCTTCGCACAGCCACACAACCGCGAGGTCATCGCCGCGCTGCAGGCCAGGGGCGTGCATTGGCCGGAGGGCGCGCCGCGGCGTTCCAGCGAAGGTCCGCTCTCAGGCAAGACCGTCGTCCTGACCGGCGGGCTGGCGGCGATGTCACGCGATGCTGCGGGCGATCGCCTTGAAGCGCTGGGCGCGAAAGTCAGTGGCAGCGTGTCGAAGAAGACATCCCTGGTGGTGGCGGGCGAGGCCGCGGGCAGCAAGCTGGCCAAGGCGCAGGAGCTCGGCATCGAAATCTGGGACGAAGCGGCTCTGCTGGCCTTCCTCGAATCGCATGGTGGTTGATCACGACGACGACTGGCGGCCCACGGCGGCGCCGGATGTGTTGCGCCTGCGCGCGCGCGTGCATGCCTGCATCCGCGCGTTCATGGACATGCGTGGGGTGCTGGAGGTCGAAACCCCGGTGTTGTCGATGGCCGGCAACACCGACCCGAACATCGCGTCGTTCCACCTGGAATTCAGCGGTCGCACGGATGGCGCGCCCCGCACGCGCTGGTTGCGTACCTCGCCCGAGTTCGCGCTCAAGCGCCTGCTCGCCGCCGGCGTGGGCGACTGTTACGAGCTCGGCCGCGTGTTCCGCGACGGCGAGGCCGGCGGTCGCCACAACCCCGAGTTCACGATGCTCGAGTGGTACCGGCTGGGCATGGACCACCTGCAGCTGGCCGATGAAACCATCGCACTGGTGCAATCGACGCTGGCCATGGTCGGCCGGAGGGCAGCCGTCCGCTCCGTCACCTTCGGCGATCTGTACCGCGACACCCTCGGCATCGATCCGTTCGTCGCGGACATGGGCGCGCTCCACGCGGCATTCGGCGAGGGGCGGGTCGAAGCGGAAGGCCTGACCCGCGACGACTGGCTGGACCTGTTGATGACGCATCGCATCCAGCCGGACTTCGATCCGGAGACGATCACGATCGTCCACGACTACCCGGCCTCCCAATGCGCCCTGGCGCGCGTGCGCGAGGATGATCCGCCCGTGGCCGAGCGCTTCGAGCTCTACCTCGGCCCGCTGGAGTTGGCCAACGGCTACCACGAGCTCAGCGATGCGGCGGAGCAGGGTGCGCGCTTCCGGGGCGACCAGGCAGTGCGCAGGCAGCGCGGCAGCGACGTGCCGCCACTCGATGACCGCCTGCTTGTGGCGATGCGGCACGGATTGCCGCCGTGTGCGGGCGTGGCGCTCGGCATCGACCGGTTGCTGATGGGTCTGCTGGAAACCAGCCGGATTGCCGATGTGTTGGCATTTCCGTTCGACCGGGCATGAATCCTGCTGGCCTTTTCGCATTGCATTCAGCGAACCGCGTTAGATTCGGCACATGGAACCCGTGAAACGACTCTTCGGCTGTGGCCTGCTTTGCCTCGCGCTCGTGGCCTCGGCCTCGCACGCCCAAGGCCTTCGCAAGCTGCTCCATCGCGAGTCGCATCCGAAGGGGTACGACGCCATGACCGTGCATTGCGAGTCCACCGGCGGACGCTGGCGCTTGTGCCCGGCGAACGTGGACAACGGCGTTCGGCTCGTTCGGCAGGTCTCCGATGCGGCGTGCATCCGCCGCCAGAGCTGGGGCGTGCGGACCAACGGCATCTGGGTCAGCTCCGGGTGTTCGGGCGACTTCGAGCTGGGTGGCGATGGAGGCACGGATGCCGATTCCGACAGTGGCAGCCGGCTCGTGCGCTGCGAGTCCCGCAACGGCATGCGCCAGGTCTGCCGCGTCGATACCGGGCAGGGCGTGCGTCTGCGGCGCCGCCTGTCGAACCTGCCTTGCGACGAAGGCGGAAGCTGGGGCTACGAAACCGACGGCATCTGGGTGCGTCGCGGTTGCCGTGCCGATTTCGCCATCGATGTCCCGCCTGTCGCCGCCCCGGATCCCGTGCCGGCGCCGGTCATCGGCAATGGTGCGCACACGGTGCGGTGCGAATCCCAGAGTGGGGGGCAGAGGACCTGCGCGGCCGCGGGCTACCACGACGCGGTGTTGAAGCAACAGCGCTCGCACACGCAGTGCGTGCGCAACAGCAACTGGTGGCTGGTTCCGCAAGGCATCCGCGTCGGCGGCGGCTGCCGCGGGGATTTTGCCGTCTGGTAAAGCCTGAATGGGCGGCAACCCCACGCGGCTTCGGGGCGGCGCAAGGGTCCGGATTCAGCCTGGGGAAGGTGGGCGTCACGCAATGATTGCTCCGTCACCAACCACCGCACTCGAGGCACCCACCATGTCGATCAAATCGCTCCTATGGATCGCGGCCGCGACGGCCGTCAGTGTTCCCGCCGTTGCGTCCGCGCAATACGCGGGCTATCCGCCAGGCTACGGCAATGGTCGCTATGGCCAAGGCCAGGTCGTCGAGTGCGGATCCGGCCGGGGGCGCTTTGCCCGGTGCGCCGTGGATACGCGCGGTGGTGTGCAGATCCTCCGCCAGCTGTCGAGCAACGCCTGTGTCGAAGGACGCACCTGGGGCGCGGAGCCAGGCAACATCTGGGTGAACCGCGGCTGCCGCGCGCAGTTCGTGGTCGGCGGCCGTCGTGGCTACCGCGACCGCTACGGCAATGGCGGTTACAACAACGGGTATGGCCAGAACAACGGCAATTACAACAACGGCTATGGCCAGGACAACGGCTACTACAACAACGGCTACGGGCAGAACGGCGGCTATCCCGGCAACGGCTATGGCCAGGCCGGCAGCTTCCGCTGTGAGTCCAGCAGTGGCCAGCAGCAGTTCTGCCAGGTCGATACGCGCGGCGAGGTGCGCATCATTCGCCAGCTCTCCAATTCCAGCTGCGTGCAGGGTCAGTCATGGGGCATCGCGCGTGGCGGGGTCTGGGTGAGCAACGGCTGCCGCGCCGAGTTTGCCGTCGGCGGCTACTGATCCGACGGTCGATTAGACTGGGCGAATGGACTCGCCCACGCTCGATTACGCCCGATACGACCGCATCCGTCCGATCCTTTGGAGCGGTGACGCACTTGAGCTGCTCGACCAGCGCGTCTTGCCCTTCGATGTCCGACACGTCACTGCACGCACCAGCGACGAGGTGGCCGAAGCCATCCATGCGCTGACGGTGCGCGGCGCGCCGGCGATCGGCATCGCGGCCGCATGGGGCGTGGTGCTGGCCGCCCGTACCATCGACGCCATGGACGGCACGGCCGCAAAGCTGGCGCTTGAACCCGCGATGCAACGCTTGAATGCAGCGCGCCCCACCGCGGTGAACCTGGCATGGGCCTTGGCACGCATGCGCCGTGCACTGGACGGCACCGGCAACGACTGGAAGGCCGTGCTGGAGCGCGAAGCCCGCGCCATCGAAACCGAGGACCTGGCGGCCAATCGCGCGATGGGGCAGGCAGGCGCATCCCTCATCGCACGGGGCAGTGGCGTGCTCACGCACTGCAATACCGGCTCCCTGGCCACGGCCGGGTTCGGCACGGCCCTTGGCGTGATCCGCGCGGGCGTGGCCGAAGGCCGCATCGGCCACGTCTATGCCGGCGAAACGCGCCCGTGGAACCAGGGCGCGCGCCTCACCGTGTGGGAGCTGCGCGAGGACGGGATCGATGCGACGCTGATCGCCGATGCCGCGGCTTCCCACCTGATGAAGCAGGGCAAGGTGCAGTGGGTGGTGGTTGGCGCGGACCGCATCTGCGCCAACGGCGATACCGCGAACAAGATCGGCACCTACCAGCTGGCCATCGCCGCCCGCCACCACGGCGTGAAATTCATGGTGGTCGCACCGTCTTCCACGGTGGACATGGCCACGCCGGATGGGCACGCCATCGAGATCGAGGAACGCGATCCGGCAGAGCTGTTGTCCCACCGCGGGGAACGCACCGTGGCCGATGGCGTGGCGGCCTGGAACCCGGTGTTCGACGTGACGCCGCACGACCTGATCGATGCCATCGTCACCGAAATTGGCGTGGTCGAACGGCCCGACGCAGGGCGCATGCAGGCCCTGTTCGGGGCGGGTTGAAGGGGGCCGGCGAAACCGACGCGAATCCATCGAAAAAATGGTCGCAAGTCGCTGATTTTCCGTAAGAATCCGGGGTGCAGGCAGCCTCTCCGGATGCTACAATTTCACATCGCTGAAAACACCCCTCGCCATGCATCGTCCGCCGTCCGGGACGGGCGTGCCGCGCGCGGGGAAAACCGCGTTCGAATGGACACCCGATGACCGAGCAACCGACCGATCCAGCACGCGAAATCATTCCCGTAAACCTCGAAGACGAGATGCGCCGCAGCTATCTCGACTACGCCATGAGCGTGATCGTGGGACGCGCGCTTCCGGACGTCCGGGATGGATTGAAGCCGGTGCACCGCCGCGTGCTGTTCGCGATGGATGAGCTTGGTGCGCACAGCAACAAGCCTTACTTCAAGTCGGCGCGCATCGTCGGTGACGTGATCGGTAAGTACCACCCCCATGGCGACCAGTCGGTGTACGACACGCTGGTGCGCATGGCGCAGCCCTTCTCGCTGCGTTACATGCTGGTGGACGGGCAGGGCAACTTCGGTTCGGTCGATGGCGACTCCGCCGCCGCGATGCGTTACACCGAAGCGCGCATGTCGAAGCTCACGCACGAGCTGATGGCCGACATCGACAAGGAAACCGTCGATTTCCAGCCTAACTACGACGAGAAGGAACAGGAACCGACGGTCATGCCGACCCGGTTCCCGAACCTGCTGGTCAATGGCTCCGCCGGCATCGCCGTCGGAATGGCGACCAACATCCCGCCGCACAACCTGACCGAAGTGGTCAATGCGCTGCTGGCGATGATCGAGACGCCGGACATCGACATCGAAGGCCTGATGGAGCACATCCCGGGCCCGGACTTCCCGACGGCCGGCATCATCAATGGCGTGGGTGGCATCCATCTGGCCTACAAGACCGGTCGTGGCCGCGTGCGCATGCGGGCAAGGGCGGACGTGGAGGTGATGGGGAACGGGCGCGAGGCCATCATCGTCACCGAGATCCCCTACCAGGTGAACAAGGCGCGGTTGATCGAGAAGATCGCCGAGCTGGTGAAGGAAAAGAAGCTCGAGGGCATCAGCGAGCTGCGCGACGAGTCCGACAAGGACGGCATGCGCATCTACATCGAGATCAAGCGCGGCGAATCCGCCGAAGTGGTCCTCAACAACCTGTACCAGCAGACCCAGATGGAGTCTGTGTTCGGCATCAACATGGTGGCGCTGGTCGATGGCCGGCCGCAGCTGTTGAACATCAAGCAGATCCTCCAGGCTTTCCTGCGCCATCGCCGCGAGGTGGTGACCCGTCGCACCATTTTCGAACTGCGCAAGGCACGTAGCCGCGCCCACATCCTCGAAGGCCTGACCGTCGCGCTCGCGAACATCGACGAGATGATCGAGCTGATCAAGACGTCGGCCAACCCGGAAGAAGCGCGTACGCGCATGCTGGCGCAGCGTTGGCAGCCAGGCCTGGTGGGCGCGTTGCTGGCCGCGACCGGCGCCGAGGCCTCGCGCCCCGAGGACCTGCCCGCCGGCGTGGGCCTGATCGTGGACGCGGCTCTTGGGAAGGGATACCAGCTCACCGAGGTCCAGGCCCAGCAGATCCTGGAGATGCGCCTGCATCGCCTGACCGGTCTGGAGCAGGAAAAGCTCACCGACGAATACCGCGAGTTGCTCGGCACGATCCATGCGCTCATCGAGATCCTGGAGCAGCCGGGCGTATTGATGCAGGTGATCCGTACGGAGCTCGAGAACGTGCGCGCGGAATTCGGCGATGCCCGCCGCAGCGAGATCCGGGCGAGCGAGGAAGACCTCGACATCCTCGACCTGATTGCACCGGAAGACGTGGTGGTCACGCTGTCCCACGCCGGTTACGCCAAGCGCCAGCCGGCCACCAGCTACCGCGCGCAGCGCCGTGGAGGCAAGGGGCGCAACGCGGCCGCGACCAAGGACGAGGATTTCATCGACCAGCTGTGGCTGGTGAACACGCACGACACCCTGCTGGCCTTCACCAGCGCAGGGCGCGTGTTCTGGCTGCCCGTCCACCAGCTGCCGGATGCCGGCCCGCAGGCGCGTGGGCGCCCCATCATCAACTGGATCTCGCTGGAAGCCGGCGAGCGCGTGCAGGCGGTGCTGCCGGTACGCGAATACTCCGACGGCCACTACGTCTTCTTCGCCACGCGCAACGGCACGGTCAAGAAGACCGCGCTCACCGAGTTCGCATTCCGGTTGTCGCGCGGCAAGATCGCGATCAACCTCGACGACGCCGATGCGTTGGTCGACGTGGCGCTGACCGACGGCAAGCACGACATCATGCTGTTCGCGAGCAACGGCAAGGCCGTCCGCTTCGACGAAGGCAGCGTTCGCGCCATGGGCCGTACCGCCACTGGCGTGCGTGGCATGAGGCTGGCCATGGGCGAGGAGGTGCGCAGCCTGATCGTGGTCGAAGGCGAGGGCGACGTGCTGACCGCCAGCGAAAACGGGTTCGGCAAGCGCACGCCCATCAGCGAGTATCCGCGCAAGGGCCGGGGCACCCAGGGTGTGATCGCGCTCAAGACCACGGACCGCAACGGCCAGCTGGTCGGTGCCATCCAGCTGTCCGATCACCACGACGTGCTGCTGATTTCCGACGGCGGCACGCTGGTGCGCACGCCGGCCGCGGACATCGCGCAGGTCGGGCGCAACACCCAGGGTGTCACGCTGATTCGTGTGTCCGATGGCGAAAAGCTCCAGGCCATCGAACGCCTGGACGTGTCGCTGGATGCCGACGATGAAGGCGGCGAGGCGCTGGAGCCTGCGCAGGCCTGACACCACACGCGGGCGTGTAACAAAAAAAAGGCGGCCATTGGCCGCCTTTTTTTGCGCGTTCCGTGCGCCGATCAGTCCCCGATCCAGCCGTTGAGCAGGTCGCGGAAGTCGTCGGCGTGCTCCTCCTCCTGCGCGAGGATGGCTTCCAGCATGCGCTTGGTGGTGGTGTCACGGTCCCCGATCCACGTGATCACCTCGCGGTAGCTTTCGATCGCGACGCGCTCGGCGACCAGGTTTTCCTTCACCATGTCCTTGAGGTTCTTCCCGACCTTGTATTCCGCGTGGGAACGCGCGGTCAGCGTGTCCGGATCAAGGTCCGGCTCCCCACCCAGCTGCACGATGCGTTCGGCAATCTGGTTCGCATGCTCCTGTTCCTGCTGCGCATGCTCCAGGAATTCGGCCTTCACGGAGTCAGCCAGCATGCCGGATGCGGAGAAATAGTGGCGCATGTAGCGCAGCACGCACACCCATTCGGTTGCGAGCGACTCGTTTAGCTTTTCGATCAGCAGCTTGCGGTCAACGCCGTAGCTTTCCGTGACCGGGCCCTTGTCGAGATGGTTGCGCGCGTTCCTGCGAAGCGTCTGCACGTCGGTGAACTGCGGCTGTTTCGCCGGCGAGGTCAACGCCGGCTGCGAGTGCTTCATCGCCTTCCTGGTGACTTTCTTGTGTGCTTTCTTCATCACGGGCTCCGATCAGGTTTGGGGAATGAGTTCGAGCATGGCCTCGGCCGTCGAGGCACGAAGTTCTCCAGGGGCTTCCACGTGGACGGCGCGGACTACGCCATCCTCCGCATAGAGGGCGAACCGCTTGCCACGCACGCCCATCCCGTAAGCGTTCGCGTCGAGCTCAAGGCCAAGTGCACGCACCACATCGCCGTTGCCATCGGCCAGCATGAGCAGGTCCTCGGGCACGCCCTGCTGCTGTGCCCACGCCTGCATCACGAAGGCGTCATTCACGGCAAGGCAGGCGACCTTCGCGTTGCGTGCACGGAACTCGTCCATGCGGGCCACGTACCCCGGCAGGTGCTGCTCGGAGCAGGTGGGGGTGAAGGCCCCGGGCACGCAGACCAGTACGGCGCGTCCGGCGCCCAGCAGTTCGCGCAGCGGCTCCTTCCGGACTTCGGCTGCGGGTTGGTTGCCCACGCTCTGCACGGGAGTATCTGGAAGCATGTCGCCTGGGGCAATGGCCATGGAGTCACCCTGTTGTCGGATCCGTGGAGTCTAGGAGACGTAAGGAAAGACGGCGTCAACAGCGTTGACTGCATGCACGCGCAGGTCTGCGATGATGTGCGAAACGCCGTGCGCCGGGTGCATGGCGACGGAGCTGTGCATGCAATTCAAGGACTATTACGCGGTGCTGGGCGTGGAACCCACCGCCGGCGAAGCGGAAATCAAGACGGCCTACCGTCGGCTGGCGCGCAAATACCATCCGGACGTGAGCAAGGAGGCCGGGGCCGAGGATCGCTTCAAGGAAGTCAACGAGGCCTACGAGGCCCTGCGTGATCCGCAGAAGCGCGCGGCCTATGACCAGCTGCGCGCGCAGGGGTTCCGCCCCGGACAGGACATTCCCCCGCAGGGCGGGGGCGGGTTCCACGGTGCCCCCGGCGATTTCGACTTCGAGGAAATCTTCGCGGGCGGCGGGGCCGGGGGCGGCTTCAGCGATTTCTTCGAGCAGATGTTTGGACGCGGCCGCGGCCAGGCCGGTGGTGGACGACCCCGCCCGCCGGGCGACACGCGGGCGCGCTTGAGCGTGCCGCTCGACGCGGTGCATGCCGGCACCAGCGTGCGTATCGGCGTCAACGGCAAGTCACTCGACGTGAAGGTGCCCAAGGGCATCCGGCCCGGCCAGGTGATCCGGTTGCCGGGACAGGGCGAACGCGGCGGATCGCTCCTGCTGGAGATCGAGTACGCCGCCCACCCGCAGTTCGAGGTGGACGGCCGCAACATCCTCCATGTGCTGGAATTGATGCCCTGGCAGGTCGCGCTCGGTGCCACGGTCAGCGTGCCCACGCTGGGCGGGTCCGTGGAATTGAAGATTCCCGCCGGCTCCGAAGCCGGCCGCAAGCTGCGATTGCGCGGTCGCGGATTGCCCGGCAATCCGCCGGGCGACCAGATCGTGGAGCTGGAAGTGCTGGCACCGGTACCCGGGAACAGCGCGCAGCGCGAGGCTTACGACACCCTGCGCAAGGCGTTCGAAGGCTGACGGCGAAAACAACGAAGGCCGCGCATGGCGGCCTTCATCCGTTTACTACCGAGCGTGCGCTCAGGTGGCCGGGGCGCCCAGCAACTCGTTGACCATCGTCTGCAGTTCGGCTTCGCTGAAGGGCTTGGTGATGTAGCCCTTGGCGCCCTGGCGCATGCCCCAGACGCGATCGGTTTCCTGGTCCTTGGTTGTCACCAGGACCACGGGAATATGGCTGGTCGTCGGCTCGCGCGAGATCGCGCGGGTGGCCTGGAACCCGTTGAGGTTCGGCATGACCACATCCATCAGGATGAGGTCGGGAACCAGTTGCTTGGCGGCTTCCACGCCGGCCGCACCGTCTTCCGCGGTGCTGCACTGGTGGCCCAGTTTTTCCACCACGCGTTGCAGGCCCAGCAGTTGGGAAGGTGAGTCGTCAACGATCAGGATGTGCGCCATGCGTAAGCCCCCTTGTATGCGCCGATCTTACCGGAATACCGTGTTGCGGCCAGCCCCATTCAGGCGTCCAGTCGGACCACCTGTCGGCCCAGCGAACCGCCTGCCAGCATGCGCTGGAACACGGCAGGCAGCCCTGCGAGGTCCAAATCGCCCTGGTCGATCCGGTCAAGCGTCGCTGGTTTCCAGTCACTGGCGAGGCGTGCCCACACGGCATCGCGGATGTCGCGCGCGGTTCCCGCAGACGCCACGCCCAGCAGCGACACGCCGCGGATGATGAAAGGCATCACGGTGGCCTGCAGCTCGGGCGTG
>Ga0208892_1000020_pt1 | contig 14750 bp, 13 predicted proteins | sample SoimicmetaGmgHAC_FD_188336 | JGI IMG/M metagenome (GOLD analysis project Ga0208892, IMG submission 188336) | Soil and rhizosphere microbial communities from Laval, Canada - mgHAC (SPAdes) (version 2) | ecosystem: Environmental > Terrestrial > Deep subsurface > Rock core/Sediment | place: Laval... | reverse complement strand
CAGGAAGGTGGAGAACGGAGCGAACAATGCGAAGCCGACAAGGCTGCGCGCATCCCGCACGGTGGCGGTCTCGGCGGGCTTGATCGCGAGCAACGCGGCCAGCAGTGCGCAGCCGGTATCGCGTCCGATGCCGGGATAGTTGGCGACCACCGCGCCGACGGCCAGCGCGATCAAAGTCAGCTTCAGCACGGAAGGCAGCGTGTGCCGCCAGCTCATCGCAACGGTGAGCGCGCCCACGGCGGCGGTTGCGAGTGCGGTCACCGGGGCGAGTTGCAACAGCAGCGGCACCAGGCATAGCGCCCAGGCGGTGAGCAGCCAGCGGCGGGTGCCGTCGTCGATGCGGGCGCTCATCGGGGCGCCTCGGGCATGCGCGCGAGTGCATCCAGGCAGGCGTGCAGGTGCTCGGGACCACGCGCGGGCCCGAGCACGGGTTGTCCGGGCAGCTGCAGTGCGTAGCGCCGGCCCAGCCGTTCGGCGAGTTCGACCCAGTGTGTCAAGCGCGAGATCGCCGCCTCGTGCTCCAGCGTGCGCACGCGCGTCCAGTCAAGCCGCACGTCGGCATCCACCGGTTGTTCGTACTCGCGCGACAGCAGGTGCGTGCTGCGCGCGGACGCTTTCCACGCGATGGCGCGCATCGGATCGCCCGCCCGGTACGGCCGGATCTGATGGATGTCGTCGCCCGCAACGGACGGCCGCGTGCGCGCACCGGCGGCCGGGGCATCCGGTAGCGGCGGGCCATCGCGCTCCGGTCGCGGATAGACCAGCCAGCCGCGCGCGGGGAACAGCCAGCTCCACGCAAGCGCGAGGCCGAGTGGCCGTGTGGTCGCCAGTTCCACGCGGCCAGCATCGAACCAGCCGCGGTGCGTGGTCGGCACGGCGATGCGCGCGATCCCGGCGCGCCCGGCGGGAACATCGGCCACCGCCACCACGCCATCGGCCACGACCCGCAGGCCCTGCCGCGGGCGCGGATCGTCGGCGACCAGCGCGATGCGCAGATCCAGGGGGTCGCCGGCGTGCACGGGATCGGCGGCCAGCGACTCCATCCGCAACCCCGAGAGTTGCAGGTGTGCGAACACCAGGCTCGCCAGCCCCGCGGTGCCCAGCAGCAGGGCCAGCAGGAATGCGGGATTGTTGTTGTAGTTGAGCGCGCCCAGCCCCATGGTGCCGACCAGCAGCATGTACGCCAGGCCGAAACGCGTGGGCAACACGTAGACGCGGCGGCGATCGATGCGGATGGGCAGCGTTTCGTCGCTGCGCCGACGCATCCAGCGCTCGAGCCGCTCGCGCAGTGGACGACGCGCCATCTCAGTCGAGCGGGACGGCCCGCAGCACCGATTTCGCCAATGCCACGGCATCGCCGGCATCGGCATTCGGCACGAGGCGGTGCGCGGCGACGTGCACGAACAGGGCCTGCACGTCTTCGGGCATGACATGGCCGCGCCCCAGCAGCAACGCATGCGCGCGGGCGGCGCGCAGCAGGGCGATGCCGGCCCGCGGCGACAGCCCCACGCGCGCGCCCGGGTGGTTGCGGCTGCGGGCAAGCAGCGCCTGCACGTAGCCCACCAATGCGTCGCTCGCATGTACCTGCGCGATCGCGTGGCGGATCGCGTTCAGCGCCTCGGCCGAGAGCACCGGCAGCGCCTGGGCGATCAATTCGCGGCGATCCTCGCCGACGAGCAGGGCGCGCTCGGCATCCGCATCCGGATACCCCATCGACAGGCGCAACAGGAAGCGGTCCAGTTGCGAGTCCGGCAGCGGGTAGGTGCCGGCCAGGTCCACCGGGTTCTGGGTGGCGATCACGAAGAAGGGATCGGGCAGCGTGTGCGTGATGCCGTCAACGGTGACCTGGTACTCGGCCATCGCTTCCAGCAGGGCACTCTGCGTGCGCGGCGGCGCGCGGTTCACTTCGTCCGCCAGCAGCACGTGCGTGAACACCGGGCCGGGATGGAACTCGAAGCGCGCGGCAGGCGCGTCGTACACCGAGACACCGACGACATCCGCAGGCAGCAGGTCGGAGGTGAACTGGATGCGCTGGAACCCCAGCCCCACGCTGGCGGCCAGCGCGTGGGCGAGGGTGGTCTTGCCGAGCCCGGGAAGATCCTCGATCAGCAGGTGGCCACCGGCGAGCAGTGCGGTGAAGGCGAGGCGCACCTCGTGCGGCTTGCCCAGCACGAACCGGTTCACCTGTGCCTGCGCGGCATGAAGCGCGCTTGCAAGGGCCTCCGGTAGGATGGGCCCGGTACGCACGTTTGCCGACATCACCTTCTCCTTTCGATTCCCGATGAGTGTAGCCACCCCCGTTGAACCGCGCGTGGCGTCGCAGGACGCGCGCGTCTTCCTGATCGCGTGGTCGCTGGTGACGGTCGCGAAAGTGATCGTGGCCGCGTGGCTGCCGCTGTTCGTGGACGAGGCCTTTTACTGGCAGGAAGGCCAGCACATGGCCTGGGCCTATTCCGACCTGCCGGGACTGACCGCGTGGCTGACACGCCTGGGCACGTCGCTGGCGGGCCACAACGTGGTGGCCTTGCGGCTTCCGTTCCTGCTGATCGGCGCGCTGCTGCCGTGGCTGGTGGCCAAGATCGCCGCCCGCTGGTTTGGCGAAACGGACGGCTGGCGGGCGGGAACCCTGACCGTGCTGATGCCTTTGTCGGGCACGTTGGGCCTGCTGGCGGTGCCGGACGTGCCGATGGCGCTCGCCACCGTCCTCTGTCTCGACGCCGGCGCACGCCTCATGCGGCAGGCCAGTGCGGCGGGCGCGGTGGAGCTGGCGCTTGGCCTGGTCGTGGGCGCGCTGAGCCATTACCGCTTTGCGGGTGTCATCGGCATCGGGTTCATCGCGTTGCTGCTGCTTTCCGAGGGGCGCCGGTTGTTCCGCGATCCACGCGTGCTGATCGCATTGGCCATCGGCGCCGTCGCGTGGGCGCCACTGCTGCTGTGGAACATGCGCAATGGCGAATCCGGGCTGCGCTTCCAGATGGTGGATCGCCACCCGTGGGCATTCCATGCCGATGGAATCCAGTTCATCGGGGTGCAGGCGGTGATGGTTACGCCCTTGTTGTTCGTCGCGCTGGTGGCCACGTTCCTGATGGCCTGGCGACGCGATGACGCGCCATCGGAATGGCGGTATTTCGGGTTGCTGGGGGGTATCTCCACGCTGTTCTTCTTCGTGCTCGGCTTCTTTGCCGACAACGAGCGCGTCAGCTTCCACTGGACGCTGCCGGGCTACCTCGCGCTGCTGGCCGCGGTCCCGACGGTGATCGACCGTTGGCCACGCTGGTTGCGCACGTCCACGTGGGTGCTGGCCGTGGCGGGATTGCTCGGCGTGCTCGGTTATTACACGGTGGCGGCGTCCGGCCAGTTGCGCGCGGCCGCGGCGGCCGAGAAGTGGTACCCCTCCAATTTCGCCGGGTGGCATGTGCTGGCGCGGGAGGTGGATGGCGCGCTGAAGGCGATGCCGCCCGGAACGCAGCTGGTGGCCGGCAATTTCAAGATCGGGTCGGAGCTGGGCTTTGCGCTTGGCCGAAGCGACATTCCCGTGCTCGACCATGCATTGAACACCAAGCATGGGCGTGCGCCGCAGCTGGCGTTGTGGAAGCTCGAGTTGACGCGCCTGCCCGACGTGCGCCCACCCACCTTGCTGGTGCTGGGTGCCACCGACGTCCGCTACAAGGACCTGCTGGATCGCTATCGCGCGGTGTGCGAGATGGCCGGCCCGCTGACGGCTGCGCGCGTGGTCAACATCGACCATGGGGCGCAGCGCTTCATGCTGGTCTCGCTGCCGGCCAACCGGATCCACGGTCCGTGCACGGCGCCGGCGATGAGCTGGGTGGACCAACCGGTCTCCGGTGCACGCGTGCCGCGTCGTTTCAATGTCTCGGGATGGGCCGTGCGCGAGGGCGTGGGCGTGGCATCGGTGGAGGTGACCCTCGACGGGACGCGGGTGGCCACGGCGCGTTACGGGCGGCCCTATCCGGGCGTGGCGCAGTTCTGGACGGGCTTGTCCGATCCGGGGCTGCCTGACGTGGGATTCGACGCCAGCGTGGATGCCTCCGGCGTACCGGCGGGTCGGCATTGGCTGGGCCTGGTCGTGGTGGGCCGCGACGGGAACCGCGAACCGGCGCCGGAAACGCCCATCGACATCAGTCCCTGAGCCGTCGCGCCCATTGGCGCAGGCCCTTGCGCGTATCCTTGTTCCATGCGCCTCAACAAATTCATCAGCGACACCGGGTACTGCTCGCGCCGCGAAGCCGACCAGCTGGTCGCGGCCGGACGCGTCACCATCAATGGCGATTACGCCCGCATTGGTGCGGAATGCAAGGAAGGCGATGACGTCCGCGTCGACGGCGAGCGCATCGAGGCACGCACCGCGGCCAAGGGCCAGCGCCGGCATGTCTACATCGCGCTCAACAAGCCGGTCGACGTGACCTGCACCACCGAGTCTTCGGTGAAGGGGAACATCGTCGATTTCGTGGGCCACCAGGAGCGCATCTTTCCGATCGGCCGCCTGGACAAGGATTCGGAAGGCCTGATCCTGCTGACCAGCAACGGCGACATCGTCAACGAGATCCTGCGCGCGGAAAACAAGCTGGAGAAGGAATACCTGGTGGCCGTCAACAAGCAGGTGACCAATGAATTCCTGCGTGCGATGGCGCGTGGCGTGCCGGTGCATGGCCAGCTCACGCTGCCGTGCCGGACGGGCAAGCTGGGGCCGTTCGGTTTCCGCATCATCCTGGTGCAGGGGCTCAACCGCCAGATCCGCCTGATGGCGGCGCATTTCAAGTTCCGCGTGAAGCAGCTGGTGCGCGTGCGCATCGGCAACGTGAAGCTGGGGCACTTGAAGCCCGGGCAGTGGCGCAACCTTACCGATGCGGAACTGCGCACGTTGCTGCCGGGCCGCACCGAATGGTGATCACGCTTACCTGAAATCGCGGCTTGGCGTGTCCACGCCGGACAGCAGTCCGCCCAGGTCTTCCATGTTCTGCACGATGAGGTGTTGCACGCCGTCCGCGCGTTCAAGCCGTGCCTGGATGCCCATCAGCTGCGTGTCCAGCAGCACGCGGCGCTGGCGCTCCGCCACGTGCTGCCACACCACCGCATTGACCATGCCGTCTTCGTCTTCCAGGGTGAGGAAGGTCACGCCGCCCGCGGCCTGCGGGCTCTGCCGCAAGCGCACCAGCCCGGCGAAACGCACCGCGCGGCCATGCGGAAGCGTCGCGAGTTCGGACGACCGCCGGCAACGCCGCGCAGCCAGCTGCGTACGGATGAATCCCAGCGGGTGGCGACCCAGCGTGGTGCCGGTGGTGGCGTAGTCCGAGCGCATGTCCTCCATGGGCGTGGGCAGGCGCATGTTGGCGATGTCTTCCGGGGTGGAGGGCAGGCCGTCGAACAGGGGCAAGGCCGCTTCCACGCCCGCCGCGGCCCAGCGTGCACGGTGGCGATGCCCGGCCAGCCCGCGCAGTGCGCCGGCATCGGCCAGCAGCCCGCGTTGCCGCGTGTCCAGCCGCGCGCGATGCACGAGGTCGGTGACATCCACGAAGGGCGCGGCGTCGCGGGCAGCCACGAGGCGCAACCCGGCAGCTTCAGGCAATCCCGAGACCATGCGCAGGCCCAGTCGCAGCGCGGGCGTGGACAACGTGTCGCCGCCCGCGAATTCCAGCGTGCAGTCCCAGTCGCTGTGGCGCGCGTCCACCGGCAGCACGCGGATGCCGGCGTGCCGCGCATCCTGCAGCACCTGGTCCGGCGTGTAGAAGCCCATCGGCTGGCTGTTGATGAGGCTGGCGGCGAAAGCAGCGGGTTCGTGGCACTTCAGCCAGCAACTGGCATAGGTGATGAGCGCGAAACTGGCCGCGTGCGATTCCGGGAAACCGTAACTGCCGAAGCCCTGGATCTGCGAGAACAGGCGCTCCGCATACTCCTGCGTGTAACCGCGTTCCAGCATTCCGGACAGCAGTTTTTCACGATGCGGTTCAAGGCCGCCACGCCGTTTCCATGCGGCCATCGAGCGCCGCAGCTGGTCGGCTTCGCCCGCCGTGTAGCCGGCGGCAACCACCGCAGCACGCATCACCTGTTCCTGGAACAACGGCACGCCCAGCGTGCGCTTGAACACGGCTTCAAGCCCCGGCGGGTATTCGACCGGCTCCTCGCCCCGGCGGCGGCGCAGGTAGGGATGCACCATGTCACCCTGGATCGGACCCGGCCGCACGATCGCCACCTCGATCACCAGGTCGTAGAAGTTGCGCGGCTTCAGGCGCGGCAGCATCGCCATCTGTGCACGCGACTCGATCTGGAACACGCCCACGGTATCGGCGCGTCCGATCATTTCGTACGTGGCGGCGTCGTCCGCGGGGATGGTGGCGAGCACCAGGTCGCGGCGGCCGGTGGCACGCAGCAGGTCCAGCGTCTTGCGCACCGCGGTCAGCATGCCCAGCGCCAGGCAGTCGACCTTCATCAGCCCGAGTGATTCCAGGTCGTCCTTGTCCCACTGGATCACGGTGCGCCCATCCATCGCGGCGTTTTCCACCGGCACCAGCGTGTGCAACGGATGCTCGGAGATCACGAAGCCGCCCGGGTGTTGCGACAGGTGGCGCGGGAAGTCCACCAGCTGCGTGGTGAGTGCCATCACCCGCCGCAATACCGGGGATTCCGGATCGAGCCCGACGTCGCGCAGGTCGTCCACCGTGGGCACGCGACCACTCCAGCGATGCATCGTGTTGGCGAGCGCATCCACCTGCTCCGGCGGCAGCCCCAGCGCACGGCCCACGTCGCGGAGCGCGCTGCGGCCGCGGTAGCAGATGGCCACGGCGGCGAGCGCGGCCCGCTCGCGGCCGTAGCGCGAGAACACGTACTGCAGCACTTCCTCGCGCCGTTCGTGTTCGAAATCGATGTCGATGTCGGGGGCTTCCCGGCGTTCTTCCGAGATGAAGCGCTCGAACAGCAGGTCCATGTGGGCCGGGTCGATGGACGTGATCCCGAGTGCGAAGCAGACCACCGAATTGGCGGCCGAGCCGCGGCCCTGGCAGAGGATGTTGCGGCTGCGCGCGAAGCGCACGATGTCGTGCACGGTCAGGAAGTACGACTCGTATTGCAGCTTGGTGATCAGCGCCAGCTCGTGCTCGACCAGGCCGCGCGCCTTCGGCGTGATGCCTCCAGGCCAGCGTTCGTCGGCCCCGCGCTCCACCAGTTCGCGCAGCCAGCTGGTGGCGCTGTGGCCGTCCGGCACCAGTTCATGCGGATAGGTGTAGCGCAGCTCCTCCAGGTTGAAAGTGCATAGCGCCGCGACACGCAGCGTTTCGGCAAGCAGGTCCGGGGGGTGGATGCGTGCCAGCGCGTGCCGGCTACGCAGGTGGCGTTCGCCATTGGGGAACAGGCGCCAGCCGGCGGTTTCCAGCGTGCAGTGGTGGCGGATCGCGGTCAGGGTGTCCTGTAGGGCGCGGCGGCCGCGCACATGCATGTGCACATCACCTGCGGCCACCAGTGGCACGCCATGGCAGTGGCCAAGCCCGCGCAGCTGCTCCAGCCGGCTGGCATCCTCGCCCTGGTGGTGCAGCTCCACGGCAATCCACAGGCGATCGGGGAAGCATTCGTGCAGGAACGCGAGATGCGCTTCGTCATCGGCCGGTCGATCCGGGCACCACAGGCACAGCAGGCCGTCGGGCAGGTCGCGCAGGTCATCGCGGACCATCCGGTAGCGGCCCTTGCGTGCGCGTCGCCGGGCCACGGTGATGAGCCGGCACAAGGCGCTGTAGCCGTCGTGGTCGCGCACCAGCAGCACGCATTTGAGGCCATCGTCCAGCTGCAGTTCGGTGCCGATGACCAACCGCACACCATGCGTTTTCGCAGCCTCGTGCGCGCGTACGATCCCGGCCATCGAACACTCGTCGGTGATCGCCAGTGCGGCGTAGCCCTGCGATTTCGCGCGTGCGAACAGCTCGTCCGCCACCGAGGCGCCACGGCCGAAACTGAACGCCGACAGGCAATGCAGTTCGGCATAGCCGGGCAGGTTCATGCGAACCAGCCGTGCAGCATCAGTGGCGTGGTTTCGCCGGGCGGCGCGAAGGCCCAGGCGCACTGGCCCTCGCGCGTTTCCACCACGTAATAGTCGCGGCGCGTGTCGCCCCCATCCCACCAGCCGCTTTCGATGCGCTCCGGGCCCGCCAGCAGCGTGGTCGCGCCATGCAGCGGCACCGGGCGTGGCAGCAGCCAGGCCGGGCGCAAGGCCAGCGGCGAGGGGAGTACAGCACGTGCGCCGGTGCCATCTCCGGTGGCGAGCTCGGGCCGGTGATCGGCCTGCAATGCGATGCCCTGCACGGCGTCATCGCCCAGTCGCGCCCGCAGGCGCTCGCGCAGCTGCTCCCACGGCACGGCCTGCTGGGGCCGCGCATCGAACAGGTCGCGGGACGCGGGCACGAAGGCGGGCAGCTCGCTCGCCACCAGCTGCAATCCACGCACGGCTGCAGGCAACCGCAATGCATCCAGCCGGTTGCGCGCGATCTCGAACAGCATGCCGGCATCGCGCTCCGGCGCCAGCAGGCCGATGGCCAGTTCGCTATGCGCGCGGCACTCATGTTCGAAGCGCAGCACGAAGCGCTGCACGCCGCCGTCGCGTGCGCCGAGGAAGGCCGCGAGATCGGCGGTCAGCCGGCGCAGCGGGAACCACAACGCATGGCTCGATTCCACCTCGTGGTCGAACTCGATGCGTGCTTCGAAGCGGTCCGGCGGCTGGAACCATGGCAACGGCGGCGCGTGCAACCCGCGCAAGGCATCGAGGTGGCGCAGCACGCCGGCCGGGAAGCGCCGCGCGATGCTGTCGCGGGACAGCGCGAACACCTCGCGCAGCGTGCGCAGCCCGGAACGTTCCAGGGTTGCGCGCGCCGTGGCGGGCAGGCCGCTACGCGCCACCGGCACCTGTCCGAGTGCGGTATCGAGATGGGCTTCGCCGATGCCAAGCCCGTCGTGCACGTTGGCCAGCACGCGGGCCGCGAACGGGTTGGGCGCGGCCACGATGCGATGCCGGAATCCCAACGCCTGCAATTCGCTGCGCAACCGGCGTTCAAGGCATGGCCAGTCGCCGAACAGGGCATGGCTGGCGCCGATCTCCAGCACGATCGCGCGCGGGAACTTCAGGCTGACCTGCGAGCTGAACCCGTAGGCCCAGTTCGCCAGCATGTCGCGCGCCGCCACTTCCAGTGCCGGGTCGTCCTTGACGCCCGGGGCAGCCGGATCACGCGGCTCCGGTTGCTGCCGGAGAACGGCATCCTTCGCCAGGTGCGGCAACAGCAGGCAGGCCCAGCGCATGGCGGTTCACGCGGCCCGTGCGGGCAGCTGGAAACTGCGCGCGGGGGCCAGGCCGCCCTTGCACTTCAGCACGCGCACCTCGCGCCCGGCATGCACCTGCAGGCGCAGCGCGGCGGGCGAGGGATTGCGGGCCTCGCGCGCATCGCGGAAGGCGATGCCCACGCACTGGCCGGTGCCCGCGGCCACGTGCAGCCGGCGCAGCGTGCGGTCGTCGGCGCGGTGTGGCCAGCACACCACCGCGGCACATGCGCCGGAGCGCAGGCATTGCTCCGCGGCCCACGCGGCATCGCGCGCGGGCGCATCCACGCGTTGCAGGCAGGCCATGTCCACGCCCGCCTGCATCCAGGCCGCCGCATGCACGCGATAGGGCGGTGCCACCAGGCACACGCGCCCGCCATCCCGTGTCAGTCGCGCCAACAGCGGCAGCACCAGCCCCAGCTCGCCCACGCCGTCAGCATCGAACAGCACCTCCGACAGCGCCGAAGGCGGCCAGCCGCCCGCAGGCAGGGCCCGGTCCAGGGCCATGCATCCGGTGGGATGGCAGGCGACTTCCGGCACGCTGGCCGGCTGCCCGCGCCAGACCGTGCGTGCATCAATCAACGTATCGAGGGCAAGCGCCGCGCCCATCAGCCGCGGCGCACCAGTCCGCAGTACAACCCTTCGATGGCGAAGTCCGCGTGCCGCGGCACGTGGATCGGCGCGTAGTCCGGATTGCGCGGCAACAACTGGATGCCCGACTGCGTGCGCTTCAAGCGCTTGATGGTGATCTCGCCGTCGATGCGCGCCACCACGATCTCGCCATCACGTGCATCGGCTGCGCGCTGCACGGCCACCAGGTCGCCGTCGAAGATGCCATCGTCGCGCATGGAATCGCCCTGCACGCGCAGCAGGTAGTCGGGCAGGCGGCTGAAGCAATGGCGGTCGAGCAGGAGCTCCTCGTCGATGCCGCCGGTATCCGCACCGATGGGCGAACCCGCCGCCACCCGGCCCAGCACCGGCAGCGCCAAGCGTTCAACGCGTGCGCGCTGCGATGCAGGCAGCCGGATCCCGCGCGACTTGTGCGGCGTCACGGCCAGATGGCCCTTCGCCTCCAGCGCCTGCACATGCTTGGCCACGCCGTTGGCGCTGGCCAGCCCGAAGGCCCCGGCGATCTCGTGCAGGGTGGGCGGCACGCCGGCCTCGTCCAGCTGGCGGCGGATGAAGGCCAGGATTTCGGCCTGTCGGGGAGTGAGGTCGTCGTTCATGGGTGTAAACTTTTACACCTTTGGTGGCGGAGGGCAACGCGCCCAGTCCACCCCATCCCGGTCTCAGGACCGGAGACGCCGGGAAATCAATCTCCTGGCCTACCTACCTCATTTGGTTTCCCGCATGAACGCCCGGCTTGCCACGCTCCCCGATGCGCCGATCCGCGCGGACCCCCAGGGCCGTGCCTTCGTCTATGTGCTGGCTTCGGCCGGTGCCGAAGACCTGCTGAAGATCGGCCTGACCCACGATCCGCTGGCGCGCTGGTCGGCCTTCCATCCCCGCTGGTTCGAGGCCTTCGATCTCGAGCACAGCCTGCTGGTCGAAACCGAGACCCGTGCCGATGCACAGGCGCTCGAGACCGCCATGCATCGCCATTTCATCGAACACCAGAGCCCGCCACCGATGACGATGCGCCTGGCCGCAGGCGGCCGCACCGAGTGGTATCGCGGCGCGCATGCAGGCGTGTCGCGGTATCTCGATGCGCTGGCTGCCAAGGGTTACGTGGTGCACCGCGGCGCGCGGTCGTGGCTAGTGCATGCCATGCAGGAGCGCCGCGACAGCCTGCACGGCCTGTTGTTGCAGGCGCTGGAAGAACATCACGCCGGTTGGCTCACGCCCATGCAGCGGCAAGGCGTGCAGAACCTCATTGACGCGCATTCGGAGTTCGATCCCACGCTGCGCAAGGAACTGGCGGCTGCAGGGTTACTGCTGCCGCCAGCGTGATTCAACGACCGGACAAGCCCCATCAATGATCGGTATGGTGGTCCCGGCCGGAGCCTGATTTCTTGCCGCCGCCATCCTGCTTGTTGACAGTGGCCCACGCGATGCGCTCTGCATCCTGCGTGCTCTTGCCTGAGATCTTCTCACTCTGCTCGATGTGTTCGGCCTGGCGCTTCTGCTTGTCGGTGTAGCTCGATTTGTCTCCGCGAGACATGCGTGGCTCCTTTGCTGGCTGCCATGATCGGCAGCACCAGACTCGCGGATGGGCTGTAAATACAGGTCAACGAATCGTTGGAATTCCTGCATGTTCGTTGCTGTCGGATGAACACCACACGTAGGCTGGTGGCGGCATCAATCCAAGTGGCTGCATCACCGCGAACCTGACTCGCGCAGAAAGCCCCCGAGCCGGGTCGAAATCACCATTCGCCACAGAATGTGCTTGACAGCACATTTGAACCATGGAAAATTTCACGTGCAGGGGGAGCTGCACGTCACATCGAGCTCGGGGAGGAGCCGTGTTGCCGGGGATGGAGCTGATGGGATGTCCGGTGGACGTCCCCGCTGCAGTTATGCAGCACGTGGTGAAGGTGGAATCGTCCTACAACCCGTATGCGATCGGGGTTGTGGGAGGTCATCTCGTGCGGCAGCCCCAAACGTTGCAGGAAGCCCTGGCCACCGTCCACATGCTTGAGGACCGGGGCTTCAACTTTTCAATTGGCCTGGCGCAGGTCAACCGCCATAACCTGCAGAAGTACGGCTTGGGTTCCTACGCGGAGGCCTTCCAGGCCTGTCCGAACTTGCGTGCCGGTTCGCGCATCCTCGCGGACTGCAACCAGCGGGCGAGTGGCCACTGGGGCAAATCCTTCAGTTGTTATTACTCGGGCAACTTCGTCACCGGGTACCGCGAAGGCTACGTCCAGAAGATCGAGGCCTCGATGGCGCAGGCAGTCGGTACGCGCAGTGCGCAGCTGGTCATTCCAGTCGTCGGGCCGCCCGCGCGGCGCCGCGCATCGCCCAGAGCAAACGCATCGCTACGGGCGCCAGAAACGGCGGCGCCATTGGCGGGGCGCCGTGTCGTTACAGATACGCCCGCGCCTGCCAAACCAAAGTCGCAGCAGGGCGTCGCCACGGCCGTGCCTGCCGGCGACTCCGCATTCGTTTTCTAGGGCCAGTTGCCCGCCAATCCGTTCCACCACCCAAGGAGATCGCATGAACCTGTCCATCCGCACGCCGAGCGCCGGCCGAATGCTCAACCTCGCCATCCTGGCCGGATTCCTCGGGCTGATGGTGTTTGCCCCTGATGTGATGGCCCAGCAGACTTCAGACGCGCAGACCAAGTTGTGCGGCGTGATGGGGAACCTCTACAGCATCCTGAAGGTGGCCTCGATCCTGATCGTGACGATTGCCGTGATCTTCGCCGGTTATCAGATTGCGTTCGCCCACAAGCGCATTTCCGACGTTTCGCCAATCCTGATCGGCGGCCTGTTGATCGGAGCGGCTGCGCAGATTGCCTCTCTGATGATCGGCAACAGCAACATGAAAGGCAGCGGCCAGTGCGACGCCAGCGTGGAAGTGACCTACGTCGTCCAGGCAGCCGCGCCACGTGCATAAGAACATCATGTTCCGCGGGTGCACCCGCCCGGCCATGTTCATGGGGGTTCCCTACATCCCATTCTTCATCGGCGCGGGCAGCGTGCTCCTGCTGGCCATGTACAGCGGGAACTTCATCCTGCTGATGCTGCTGCCGGTGGTGATCTACATCATGCGGATGATGGCAAGGCGGGATGAGCTCATTTTCCGACTGCTCGGGCTGCGGCTGATGGTGAGGTTGCGGATGCGCAACCTCACGTCGCACGACGGACTGTGGGTATTCAACCCTAATCCGTACCGGAACAAGCCCGTCTCGGGAAACCCCTGAGCGGCCGACTTTTGCTGCGCGCCCACGACAGGATTCAAATGTTCAGCCCAGACACCCCAGTTGCGGAATACATCCCGTTGTCCACCCATGTATCCCCGACGGTGATCAAGACCGTGGAAGGCGATTTCCTGGTCGTCTGGCGCCTGGAAGGCCTGCCATTCGTCGGCCGGGAGGAGTGGGAGCTCGAGCACAAGCACGCCACGTTCAACCGGCTGCTGCAGACCTTGCGGGCACCCGATTTCACCAACGTGGCGTTCTGGATTCATGACATTCGCCGCCGCCGACGGATCCGGGGTGGCGCGCGCTTCCGTCAGGCGTTCAACCAGCAGCTTTCGGACGCGTACTTCGAGACGCTGTCCTCGCAGCGAATCATGCAGAACGAGCTGTACTTGACGATGCTGTTCCGCCCGCATGGCGGCCAGCGGATCCGTGAACGCAGTGCGGACATCAGCCGGTTGCAGGCCGAGCAAGCCGAGGCGATTGCCCGGATCCAGGAACTGGCAGGAAACCTCGAAGCCGTCCTGAAGGACTACGCGCCATCGCGCCTTGGCATGTACGAGGCGCCCAACGGCGTGGTGTTTTCCGAAGCGCTGGAGCTGTTCGGATACCTGCTCAACCGCGTGGATGAGCCCGTGCCGGTCCTGGATGCCTCCGTGCGCGACTACCTGCCGGTCAGCCGGCTCATGTTTTCGGCCAAGACTGGTGATTTCATCGTCAACACGCCGACCAATGCGAACCACTTCGGGGCCATTCTCAACATCAAGGAATATCCGGACGGTACATGGCCCGGCATCCTCAACGGCCTGAAATACCTCGATTTCGAGTACGTCATCACCCAGTCGTTCAGTCCCAAGGGACGACAGGACGCGTTGAAAGTCCTTGAGCGGACGCGCGGGATGATGATCTCGTCCGGCGACAAGTCGTATACGCAGATCGAGGAGCTGAATATCGCGATGGACCAGCTGTCATCCGGCAGCTTCGTCCTCGGGGAATATCATTTCACGGTCGCGATCTATGCGGAATCGCAGGACGCGTTGTCGCGCCAGATCGCAGCGACGCGTGCGGAGCTTTCCAATGCAGGCTTCGTGTCCTCGAAGGAGGACCTGGCGGTCGCGGCCTCGTTCTACGCGCAGTTTCCGGGGAATTGGAAATACCGCACCCGGATCGCGAACATCAGCTCACTGAACTTCCTCGGGCTGTCGCCGCTCCACAACTTTGCCGTGGGCAAGCGCGACAACAACCCTTGGGGTGAATGCGTCACCACGTTGCAGACAACCAACGGGCAGCCGTACTTCTTCAATTTCCATGCCACGCATCCAGGCGAGAACTCGCTGGGTGAAAAGGCCATAGGCAACACGATGGTCATCGGCAAGTCCGGCACGGGCAAGACCGCGCTCATCAACTTCCTGCTGAGCCAGGTGCAGAAATTCGATCCAATTCCGACGATCTTTTTCTTCGACAAGGATCGTGGCGCCGAGATCTTCGTGCGTGCCTGCGGTGGCAACTACCTCGCACTGGAGAGCGGGCAGCCCACCGGATTCAATCCATTCCAATGTGACAACACGGAAACCAA
>Ga0208892_1000018_pt1 | contig 14920 bp, 10 predicted proteins | sample SoimicmetaGmgHAC_FD_188336 | JGI IMG/M metagenome (GOLD analysis project Ga0208892, IMG submission 188336) | Soil and rhizosphere microbial communities from Laval, Canada - mgHAC (SPAdes) (version 2) | ecosystem: Environmental > Terrestrial > Deep subsurface > Rock core/Sediment | place: Laval... | reverse complement strand
GCGATCGGCGGCGAGGCGCCGGGCGCCTGGGTATTCGTCAGCGAACATGTGAGCCCGCGCCATCGCAACCTTGCCTGCGGCACGCTATCCGCCGGACTGTGCGCCGGCATCCTCGTCGGATCATTGGTGGCGCGGGCGGTCAACGCATCGTTCGACGGCGCCACGTTGCTTGCGTGGGGCTGGCGCGTGCCGTTCATCCTGGGTGGCGTGTTCGGCCTGCTTGCGATGATCGTGCGTCGCCAACTGCACGAGACCCCCGTCTTCGCCGAACTGCAGGCCCGGCGTGCGCTGGCCAGCGAGCTCCCGCTCAAGCAGGTGCTGCGCGACCACCCTGGCGCCGTCCTGCTCGCGATGCTGCTGACGTGGCTACTCACGGCCGCTGTGGTGGTCACGCTGTTGATGATGCCCACGTTGCTGCAGGGACTTGGCGTCAGCCGGGACGCGGCCCTGTCCGGGAATGCGTTGGCGATCTGCGCGACCGTGATCGCGAACATCGTCGCCGGCGCGCTGGCGGACCGGTTCGGCGCCGGGCGCGTGCTGGTGGCGTGGAGCGGACTGCTCGGCCTGGCGTTCTGGATGTTCTATGGGTCCGCGCTGGCCCACGCGTATTCCCCGTGGCTTTATGCGCTCGCAGGCTCGGCGGTCGGGCTGACCGCGCTGGTGCCGGCCATCGCGGTGGATGGATTCCCGGCACCCGTGCGCTTCTCCGGACTCTCGTTCGCCTACAACGTGGCCTACGCACTGGCGGGTGGCCTGACGCCAGTACTCCTGAGCCTGTCGATGAAGGACAACCCGGCGGCGCCGCTTCACTACATCGCAGCGATGTCCGTGCTGGGCATCGGCCTGGGCCTGTGGGTAGCGCATCGGCGGCCACGCCCCGCCGCCTGAGCGCTGCGCCGGAACGTCAGCGCCCGAGGAACCGCTCGCGCTGCAGTTCATCGGCGTGCGTTTCGCGCGCCGTGTTGACCAGGTCACTGCGGCTGACAATGCCGATCAGGGCGTGGCTGCCCTCGGCTTGGACCACCGGCAACCGTTCGACCCCCGTCGCCGCCATGCGCGACGCCACCGAGCGGCAGGTCTCGCCTGCCAGTGCCACTGGACCGGTTCCCTTCTGCAGCAGCGCTCGCACAACGCCGCCGTCGCCTGCGGGGAGATCATCGCGCCGCACCATCCCCAGCAGCGCGCGGCCGTCCACCACCGGGTAACCGCGATGGCTCTGGCCTGGCCCAAAGAACCGCTCGCGCGCCTCCGTCACCGGCATGTCGCCCGGAATCGCCACCACGTCGCGCGTCATCACCTGGTCCACGAAACTGCGTTCCAGCGGATCCACGCCGTACTCGCGGTACACGTGCAGGCCGCGGCGCGCGATCTTCTCCGTAAGGATGGAACGCGGCATCACCACCACAGAGAATCCGTACGCGGTCACGCAACCAAGCACCGTCGGCAGCAGTGCCTGCGTGTTCCATGTCAGCTCGAACGCGAACATGATCGCCATCAGCGGCGCGCGCATCGTGCCCCCCAAGGTCGCCGCCATGCAGACGAGCGTCCACAGGCGCGGATCGCCACCCGGTAGCCAGGGCGCCAGCACATAACCCAGCCCCGCGCCGATCATCAGCAACGGCGCCAGCACGCCGCCCGACGTGCCCGACCCCAGGGCGATCGCCCAGATCAGCACCTTCACCAGCAACAGCGACACCACCGTCGCCAGCACCAGGTGGTGCGCAAGCAGGTCTCCGATCACGTCGTAACCCACGCCCAATGCGCGCGGCTCGAAGAAACCGCCCAGGCCCACCGCCAGGCCACCGATGGCCGGCCACCACATCCAGTGCAGCGGAAGTTTCTCGAAGGCGTCCTCGACCCAGTACAGCATGCGCGTCATCACCGCGGACAACGCGCCGGATGCCAGTCCCGCCACGACGCAGGACACTGCCGCGATCGCGGTCACCGGCACGGTCTGCATCGGGAACAATGCGCCCGCAGGCGCCCACAACGGGCGCAGGAAACCCGCCACCGTGCACGCGACCGCGACCGGCAACAGGCTGCGCGGACGCAGTTCGAACAACAGCAGCTCCACTGCCAGCAGGATGGCCGCGATGGGCGTGCCGAACACCGCCGTCATGCCCGCGCATGCACCGGCGACCAGCAGCGCCTTGCGTTCGGCGGACGTGAGGTGGAACGCCTGCGCAAGCAGCGAGGCCATTGCGCCACCGGTCATGATGATCGGGCCTTCGGCACCGAACGGCCCGCCGCTTCCGATCACGATGCCCGACGAGAGCGGCTTGAGAACCGCCACCTTCGCGGACATGCGGCTCTTGCCGAACAGAATCGCCTCCAGCGCCTCGGGGATGCCATGGCCGCGGATCTTGTCGCTGCCGTAACGCGCGATCAGCCCCACGATCAGCCCACCGAGGGCGGGCACGAGGATGACCCAGGCTCCCAGGTGGTTGTCAGCAGGCGACGCCTGCGCGAACGACAGGTGCTGGAAGAAGAAGAGGTTGGTGAAGAACCGGATCATCGCCAGTAGCGCCCAGGCGCCTACGGTGCTCAGTCCCCCGATCACCACGGCGAAGAGCGCAAGCAATGGCAGGCGCGTGTTCCGTGCGAAATCGCGGCGATGGATCGAAGAAGCGGCGTGGGTCATGGTCATGGTCGTGGAGGAACTGGAATGGGACCCACCGCAGCCGCGGCGCTGAACACCGCGCCCAGCTGCACGAGTTCGGCGACGTGGTGCGCGGCGACGCGTTCGACGAGCTGTTCGGCACGCGGCGTGAGCTGCACTTCCACGCAGCGTGCGTCCTCGCGGCCCTGCCGCTTCACCACCAGTCCGCGCCGTTCGCAGCGCTGCACCAGTGCCGCGGCATTCTGATGGCTCGCGTGCAGGCGTTCGGCCAGCTCACCAACGGTCGCCCAGTCCCGGTCCGGAAACCCGCGCACGTGCAGCAGCAGCAGGTATTGCGCGGGCGGCAAGCCGGCCTCGCGCGCCGCGGATTCACTGAAACGCAGGAACCCGGCCAAGCGGGAACGGAACTCGGACAGGACCTCGTACTGGGTTTTGCACAGCATGGGAGTGGGCCGATAAATACAACATTATTGTATATGATCCAGCCCCGCCAGCGCCACAAACGGAAACGGGCCCCGAAGGGCCCGTTTCGTCAGACAACAGGGGGTGCGGCTTATTCGGCCGTCACGCCCTCGCCCTCTTCCACGGCCTTCATCGACAGGCGGATGCGGCCCTGCTTGTCGACTTCCAGCACCTTGACCTTCACCACGTCGCCTTCCTTGAGCACGTCGCTGACCTTCTCGACGCGATCGTTGGAAATCTGCGAAACGTGCACCAGGCCGTCCTTGCCGGGGGAGATGGTGACGAACGCACCGAAGTCCATCAGCTTGGCGACCTTGCCCTCGTAGATGCGGCCCGGCTCGACGTCGGACGTGATCTGCTCGATGCGCGCCTTGGCGGCCTGGCCGGCAACGGCGTTGACCGAAGCGATCGTGATCGTGCCGTCGTCCTGGATGTCGATCTGCGTGCCGGTTTCCTTGGTGATCGCCTGGATCACCGAACCGCCCTTGCCGATCACTTCGCGGATCTTGTCGGGGTGGATCTTGATCGTGATCAGGCGCGGCGCGAAGTCGGACAGCTCCGGACGCGGCGCGGTCAACGCGTTCGCCATTTCGCCGAGGATGTGCAGGCGGCCCTGCTTGGCCTGGGCCAACGCGACCTTCATGATCTCCTCGGTGATGCCCTGGATCTTGATGTCCATCTGCAGCGCGGAGATGCCATTGCTGGTACCCGCCACCTTGAAGTCCATGTCGCCGAGGTGATCCTCGTCGCCCAGGATGTCGGACAGCACCACGAAATCGTTGTCTTCCTTCACCAGGCCCATCGCGATGCCCGCGACCGGCGCCTTGACCGGCACGCCCGCATCCATCAGCGCCAGCGAGGAACCGCAGACCGACGCCATCGAGGAGGAACCGTTCGACTCGGTGATTTCCGAGACGACGCGGATCGTGTACGGGAAGGCTTCCATGGTCGGCATGACGGCGAGCACGCCGCGCTTGGCAAGGCGGCCGTGGCCGATCTCGCGGCGCTTCGGGCCCATCATTCGACCGGCCTCGCCCACCGAATAGGGCGGGAAGTTGTAATGGAACAGGAAGTGTTCCTTGTACTCGCCGCCGACGGCGTCGATGACCTGGCCATCGCGCGCGGTGCCGAGGGTGACGGCGACGATCGCCTGCGTTTCACCGCGGGTGAACAGCGACGAGCCATGCACGCGCGGCAGCACGCTCACCTTCGAGGTGATCGGGCGCACGGTGTCCAGCGCGCGGCCATCGATGCGGACCTTGGTGGCCAGCACCGAGCCACGCATGGTCTGGTATTCCAGCTCGCCGAACTCCTTCGACGCCTCGGCCGGGTTCCAGCCGTTCGCTTCGATCTGCGGTCCGATCTCGGCCAGCACGGCCTTCTTCAGCGCGGAAATGGCGTCCTTGCGCTCCAGCTTGTCGCGCACCTGGAAGGCGGTGGACAGCTTGTCGCCGATCGCGCCCTTCAGCGCGCCGATCAGGGCGTCGTTCTTGGCCGGCGGCTGCCAGTCCCACTTGGCGCGGCCCGCTTCGGCAACCAGCGCGTTGATCGCGTCGATCGCGACCTGCATCTGCTGGTGGCCGAACATCACCGCACCCAGCATCACGTCCTCGGACAGCTCGGCGGCCTCGGATTCAACCATCAGCACGGCGTCCTTGGTGCCGGCGACGACGAGCTCGAGCTGCGAGTCCTTGAGCTGGCTCACGGAGGGGTTGAGGATGTACTGGCCATTCGCGTAGCCAACCTTGGCTGCGCCGATCGGGCCCTGGAACGGGGCGCCGGTCAGGGCCACCGCGGCCGAGCAGCCGATCAGTGCGAGGATGTCGCCATCGACTTCCGGGTTCAGCGACATCACCGTGGCGATGACCTGCACTTCGTTCTTGAATTCTTCCGGGAACAGCGGGCGCAGCGGACGGTCGATCAGGCGCGACGTCAGCGTCTCCTTTTCGGTCGCGCGGCCCTCACGCTTGAAGAAGCCACCGGGGATGCGGCCGCCGGCATAGAACTTTTCCTGGTAGTCGACGGTCAGCGGAAAGAAATCCTGGCCTTCGCGCTGGGTCTTGGCCGCGACCGCGGTGCACAGCACGACGGTGCCATCGACCGACACCATGACCGCACCGCCCGCCTGCCGCGCGATCTCGCCGGTCTCGAGGGTGAAGGTCTGGTTGCCGTACTGGAAGCTCTTGGTGATTTTCGACACGTGTGTTCCTTGGTGATCCTGGATGGCCGCGGCGACCCGTGCCGACGCGGTGTGCTGGTGCAAAACAAAAACCGCGGTCCGTTGCCGAACCGCGGTGGGTATTGCTTAGCGACGAAGGCCGAGCTTCTGGATCAGGGCCTTGTAACGCTCGGCATCCTTGCGATGCAGGTAGTCGAGCAGGCTGCGACGGCGGTTGACCATCTGCAGCAGGCCACGACGGCTGTGGTGGTCCTGCTTGTGTGCCTTGAAGTGCTCGCTGAGCTGCTCGATGCGAGCGGTCAGCAGGGCAACCTGGACTTCCGGGGAGCCGGTGTCGCCGGTGCCGCGCTTGTGTTCTTCGATGATCTTGCCGGTGTCGATGGACATTTCAAACCTCATGGGATGCGTGGCCTGCAGGAACGCGCGGGGGTCCTCCCGCTGCCGCACCGCCTGGCCCGCCGTGAATGGAATTCCCGCCGCCGAATGCGAGGGGGGCATAGTGTAACCCGACTGCCCCAACCGGAACAGACGCTTACGCGCCGTCGGTCTCCGCATGCCCGGGATTCACCGCGGCCCACGTGAACAGGCGACGTGCACGCAACCGTCCGTCGGTCCCGATCTCCACCAGCCCCAGTGCCCGTCCATGCGCATCCACGGCCACGCAGTCGCCGGTGATGGCGAACGAGCCGTCCACCGGCTGGCCTTGTCCGAGGCGTCGCGCCTGCGCAGGCCCCAGCGAGACCTGTGGCCACGAGGCCATTCCCGCCTCGATGGGCAGCAGGCAGGCATCCAGCGCCCGCTCGCCGCGGCTGGCCAGTTCCTCCAGCGCCGCGACCGTCCACATTTTCGGCTCGCGGAAGGGATCGACCCACAGGCGCCGCAGCTCCGCCACGTGGGCGCCGCATCCCAGCGCCTCGCCCAGGTCGCGCACCAGGCTGCGCACATAGGTGCCGGATCCGCATTCCACGTGCAGGCGCAGGCTCGGCCAGTGCTGCAGCAGGTCGCCGGCCGCCACCAGTTCGAATGCGTGCACGTCCACCGGCCGCGGCTCCAGTTCGATCACCTCGCCGCGGCGCGCCTTCGCATACAGCGGCTCGCCGCCCCGCTTGAGTGCCGAGTAGATCGGCGGCACCTGCTGCAGGCGGCCGGTCAACGCCCTCAGCGCCGCATCCAGCGTGTCGATGTCGAGGTCGGGCACTGGCCGCTCGCGCAGCACCTGGCCTTCGGCGTCATCGGTGTCGGTGGTGATGCCCAGGCGGGCAACGGTCTCGTAGGCCTTGCGCGCGCCCAGCAGGCCGCCCGCGATCTTCGTGGCTTCACCGAAGCAGATGGGCAGCAGGCCCGTGGCGAGCGGATCCAGCGCACCGGTATGCCCGGCCTTCGCGGCACGGAACAACCGGCGCACGCGCTGCAGCACCTGGTTCGAGCTGGGCCCGGTCGGTTTGTCGAGCAGCAGGATGCCGTCGAGCTTGCGGAAGCGGGTGCCGTGCGGGCCGGGCGTCATCGCCGGATTGTATGTCGATGCCGCGGTCGCGCGGCTCAGGCGGCGTCGTCGGGCGCGCGCGGCAGGTTGCGCAACAGCGATTCCATGTGCTCGCCGCGGTCGACCGAATCGTCGTAAAGGAAATGCAGCTCCGGCACGTGACGCAGCTGCATCACGTGCGCGAGGTTGAAGCGGATCTCGCGCGCCAGGTTGCGCAGTCCCTCGACTGCTTCGGCGGCGCGTTCCTGCTGCAACGCGGTCACGAAGACCTTGGCATGCGCCAGGTCGCGGGTTACCTCGACGTCGGAGACGCTGACCGACGGCAGGCCATGCTCGCGCACGGCCTCGTGCACCAGCGTCCCGAGGTCCCGGCGCATCTGCGCCGAAACCCGGTCCTTGCGATTGAAGGATTTGCGGCCTGGCATCAGAGCGTGCGCTGGACTTCGATGCGCTCGAAGCACTCGATCTTGTCGCCGGCGCGCACCTGGTCGTAGCCCTTCACGCCGATGCCGCATTCGGTGCCGTTCTTGACCTCGTCGACATTCTCCTGGAAGCGGCGCAGCGAATCGAGTTCGCCGGAGTAGATGACGGTGTCGTCGCGCAGCACGCGGATCGGCTTGCCGCGGCGGATCACGCCTTCCACCACCACCGAGCCGGCGATCGAGCCGAACTTGGAATGGCGGAACACCTGCTGCACTTCGGCGGTGCCGATGATCTCCTCGCGGATTTCCTTGCCCAGCACGCCGGATGCGATCTGCTTCACCTGGTCGATCACGTCATAGATGATCGAGAAGTAGCGCAGGTCCACGGCGTTGTTGTCGATCACCTTGCGGGCCGAGGCGTCCGCACGCACGTTGAAACCGATGATCGCGGCCTTGGAGGTCGCGGCCAGCTGCGCGTCGGACTCGGTGATGCCACCCACGCCACCACCGATCACGTTGATGCGGATCTGGTTGTTGGACAGGCCGGTCAGCGCCTCGCGCAGGGCCTGCACGGAGCCATGCACGTCGGCCTTGACCACCAGGTTCAGGCTCTGCTGCGCAGCGCCGTCGCCCATCTGCGCCATGATGTCTTCCATGCGGTTGCCCGCCTGGGCCACCAGGCGCGTTTCCCGGCGCTTGGCATCACGCTGCTGCGCCACGTCCTTGGCCAGCCGCTCGTCCGCGACCACAACGAAATCGTCGCCGGAATCGGGCACGCCGGACAGGCCCAGCACCTGCACCGGAATCGACGGGCCGGCATCCTGCACCTGCTTGCCGGTTTCGTCGAACAACGCGCGCACGCGGCCGTACTGCACGCCGCAGACCAGGAAGTCGCCCTTCGACAGCACGCCACGCTGCACCAGCACGGTCGCGACCGGGCCACGGCCCTTGTCCAGCGAAGACTCGATCACCGTGCCCTGGGCGCGGCCATCGGGCACGGCACGCAGCTCAAGCACTTCGGCCTGCAGGCTGATCGCGTCGAGCAGCTCGTCCACGCCCTGACCGGTCTTGGCCGAGAGCTCGACCATCTGCGTCTCGCCACCGAAGTCCTCGGCCACCACTTCCTGGGCCAGCAACTCGTTCTTGACGCGCATCGGATCGGCGTCGGACTTGTCGATCTTGTTGATCGCCACGATCAGCGGCACGCCCGCGGACTTCGCGTGCTGGACCGCCTCGATCGTCTGGGGCATGACGCCGTCGTCCGCGGCAACAACCAGCACCACGATGTCCGTGAGCTTGGCGCCGCGGGCGCGCATCGACGTGAACGCCGCGTGGCCCGGGGTGTCGAGGAAGCTGATGACGCCCTTGGGCGTTTCCACGTGGTACGCGCCGATGTGCTGGGTGATGCCACCCGCCTCGCCGGTCGCCACCTTGGTCCGGCGGATGTAGTCGAGCAGCGAGGTCTTGCCGTGGTCGACGTGACCCATGATGGTCACCACCGGCGGGCGCGGCACGGCTTCGGACTGCGCATCCTCCACGTGGGCCAGCAGGTCGCTCTCGACATCGTTCTCGTTGGCGCGCACGGCCTTGTGGCCGAGCTCCTCGGTCACCAGGACCGCGGTGTCGTGGTCGACGGACTGGTTCACCGTGGCCATCACGCCCATCTTGAACAGGGCCTTCACCACGTCGCCGCCCTTCAGCGCGAGCTTCTGCGCCAGGTCGGACACGGTGATGGCATCACCGACGGTGATCTCGCGGGTGACCGGCGTGGTCGGACGCTGGAAGGCGTGCCCGCCGGCGCCGGTACGCGACTGCTCCGGCCGGGCCGTGCGACCACGACCACGGGCCGGCGTGGCGCTTCGGCGCGCACGGTCGGACGGGCTGAGGTGCATCTTTCCGGCGAAGCGGTTGGCGCTGTCGTTGTTCTCGGCGGCGCCGTTGCCTTCGCGGGGCTTGTGCTTGCCCGCGCCATGGCCGTGGCCATGGCCGCGCGGCGCTTCGTCGCGCCCCGTGCCCCGCGGCGGTGCGGCGGCGGCCGGCTTGCCCGGCGCACGGGTGGGTGTCGACGGAGCCTCCGCTTCCGCCGTTGCGGCAACCGCCGCCTCGGCAGCGCGACGGGCCTCTTCTTCCTTGCGCAGGCGCTCGGTTTCGACCGCTTCGGCGCGACGTCGATCGTCGGCCGCCAGGCGGGCCTGCTCCTCGAGGTTGCGCTGCTTGGATTCCTCGAGCTTCCGCAGGATATCCGCGCGCTCGTCGGTGACCGGTTGGTCGGACTTGCCGCCATCGCCCGTCGGCTTCAGCACGACCTTCTTGCGGACGACCACGTCGACGGTTGCGCGGTTCTTGCCGCCACCGACGGTGATCTCCTGCTTGCGGCTGCGGTTGAGCGTGATCCGGCCGGAACTTTCGGTGCCCGGCGCGGCGGCGGCCGCCGCCTCACCGCGGCCGTGCGTGCGGCGCAGGAAGCCGAGCAGCTTGACCTTCTGCGCGCTCGTGACTTCCTGGTCGGCGCTGTCGAATGGCATGCCGGCTTCCTTGAGCTGCTCGAGCAGCTTGTCCACAGGCGTGTTGACCAGTTCGGCGAGCTTGCGGATGGTGGTGTTCTGCGACATGCGGATTCCGTTGCTTGGGCCACGCTTGGCGCGGCCCGGGGGAGTGCGATTCTAGCCCTTGTGTCCTCGCGGACCCGTCAGGCGCCTCATTCGAACCAGTGCTTGCGCGCTTCCATGATCAGCGCGGCCGCCCGTTCTGCGTCCATGTCCTCGATGTCGGTCACCTCGTCGACGGCCAGCTCCGCGAGGTCGTCGCGGGTGCGGACGCCACGCGAGGCCAGCACGTAGGCGGTTGCCTCGTCCATGCCCTCGAGCGTCAGCAGGTCCTCGGCGGGCTGGCTGTCCTCCAGGCCCTCCTCGGCGGCCAGCGCCTCGTTCAGCAGCGCGTCGCGGGCGCGGGCGCGGAGTTCCTCGACGATGTCCTCGTCGAAGCCCTCGACCGCCAGCAGCTCGCCGACGGGCACGTAGGCGATTTCCTCGACCGTGCTGAAGCCTTCCTGCACCAGGATGCCGGCGATCTCCTCGTCGACTTCGAGCTTTTCCATGAACAGCTGGCGCGCGGTGGCCTGCTCGGCCTCTGACTTCGCCTGCACCTGGTCGGCGGTCATCACGTTGAGCTGCCAGCCCGTCAGGCGGCTGGCGAGGCGCACGTTCTGGCCGCCACGACCGATGGCCTGGGCCAGCTTGTCCTCGGCGACCGCGAGGTCCATCGAGTGCTTGTCCTCGTCCACGATGATCGACTGCACTTCGGCCGGCGCCATCGCGTTGATCACGAACTGGGCGACGTTGTCGCTCCAGAGGATGATGTCCACGCGCTCGCCGTTGAGCTCGTTGGTCACGGCCTGGACGCGCGAACCGCGCATGCCGATGCAGGCGCCGATCGGATCGGTGCGGGTGTCATGCGCGAGCACGGCGATCTTGGCGCGGTCGCCCGGGTCGCGGGCGCAGGCCTTGATCTCGACGAGGCCCTGGCCGACTTCCGGCACTTCCAGGCGGAACAGCTCCATCATGAATTCAGGGGCCGCACGGCTCACGAACAGTTGCGGGCCGCGCGGTTCGCTGCGCACGTCATAGAGGTAGCCGCGCACGCGGTCGCCCACGCGCAACGCGTCGCGCGGGATGCCCTTGTCCTTGGCGATGAAGCCCTCGGCGTTACCGCCCAGGTCCATGTAGATGTTGCCGCGCTCGACGCGCTTCACGGTACCGGTGACCAGCTCGCCCAGGCGGTCCTTCCATGCGTCGACGACCTGCTGGCGCTCGGCCTCGCGCACGCGCTGCACGATCACCTGCTTGGCGGCCTGCGCGGCGATGCGCCCGAAGTCCGGGTTCTCGATCGGCTCTTCGATGTAGTCGCCAACTTCGGCGCCTTCGCTCTCGTCCAGCGCGTCCATCAGGCGGAGCTGGCGATCCGGCGATTCCATCACCACGTCATCGGCCACCACTTCCCAGCGGCGGAAGGTCTCGTAGGTCCCGTCCTTGGGGTTGATGGACACGCGCACGGCGACGTCCTGGTCGGGGTACCGCTTCTTCGCGGCCGTGGCCAGGGCGGCCTCGATGGCCTCCAGGATCACTTCGGTCGGGACGCCCTTCTCGTTGGCGACGGCATCGACGACCAGCAACAGGTCCTTGCTCATGGTTTCTCCACGCGAGGCGGCTTCTTGCCGCCGGTTGGTTTGGGATGGGGTTTCGATCCGGGCTTCGCGCGGCGCGCGGGCCGGCCCGTCGGTTTCGGTTTGCCGGGGGCCTTGCCGGGGGCCGCGGCGGGCGCCTTCGCGCCGTAGCCGAGTGCGGCCCAGTCGGGGACCAGGCGTGCCTTCTCGATGTTCTCGTGCTGGACCACCATGTCCGGTGCGCCCTCGACCTCGAAGCTGATCGCCTCGCCTTCGACGCCCAGGATGCGGCCCATCAGGCGGCGGCGGCCGTCCTGCGGAAGCTTGAGCGCCACCTTGACCTGCTCGCCCGTGAAGCGCGCGAACTGGGCCGCGGTGAACAGCGGACGCTCCAGTCCGGGCGACGACACCTCCAGGGTGTAATTGCCGGTAATCGGGTCCTCGACGTCCAGCTGGGCCGACACTTCCCGACTCACGGCTTCGCATTCGTCGATGCCCACGCCCTTGCCTTCGGCGGCCGCGGCTGCAGGCACGTCGATGTACAGGCGCACGAGCGAACCGCCCGGCTGCGGCACGTATTCGATGCCAAGCAGCTCGAGCCCGAGCGCTTCGACGCCGGGGGCAAGCAGTTCCTGCAGTTGTTCGGATCGACTCACGTGCACCTGACCATTGACGGGTTGCAGAAACGACAAAGGGCCCGAAGGGCCCTTTTCCGGTATTGCAATGTCCGGTCCGGACCGCGGAGCGGCGATCCGTGAGCCCGAGCCCCGCGATGCACCCAGAAGATGCGATCGCTGAACTTGGTAGCGGGGGTAGGATTTGAACCTACGACCTTCGGGTTATGAGCCCGACGAGCTGCCAGACTGCTCCACCCCGCAGCAAGTCGCACACTATAGCGGCAGTGCGATGGGCTGGCAAGCCATCGCACGCAACAATTGTTCAGCCGATGCCGAATGCCTGCGTGCACCAGGCCATCAGCGGCTGCAGGAACACGCTCAGGACCAGCAGCGCGAGCGAGTTCACCGCGAACACGGCCTTCAGGCCCCGGTCGTCACGGGGGGCCATCGCGGCGCCCTCGACCGGCTTGTCGAAGTACATCACCTTGACCACGCGCAGGTAGTAGAACGCGCCGACCACCGCCATCACGATGCCCACCAGGGCCAGCCACAGCAGGTTGCCGTGCAGCGCCGCCGCGATCACATCGAGCTTGGCGAAGAAGCCGATGAACGGCGGCACGCCGGCCAGGGAGGCCATCACGAACAGGATCATCGCAGCGGTCCACGGGGAGCGCTGGGCCAGCCCGCGGTAGTCGTCGATCCGGTCGGCCTCGAACCCGCGGCGCGCCAGCAGGGTGATCGCGCCGAACGAGGCCACCGAGGTGAACGCATACACCACTGCGTAGAACAGTGCCGCCGCGTAGCCCTGCTGCGTGCCGCCGGCCACGCCCATCAGCAGGAAGCCGATGTGGGAGATCGTCGAATAGGCGAGCATGCGGCGCAGGTTGGTCTGCATGATCGCGAACAGGTTGCCCACGACCAGCGACAGCGCGGAGAGACCGGCGACCAGCGGGTGCCAGTGCGCGCCGAGCGGCCCCAGGCCTGTCTCGAGCAGGCGCCAGGCCATGCCGAACGCGGCGATCTTCGGCGCGGAACTCACGAACAGGGTGATCGGCGTGGGCGCGCCTTCATAGACGTCCGGCAGCCACATGTGGAACGGCGCCGCACCGAACTTGAAGGCGATGCCCGCCAGCGAGAACGCCGCGCCGGCCAGCAGCAGGCGCGGATTGGCGCTCACTTCGGCGGCCGCATGGATCTGGGCAAGGTCAAGCGTGCGCGTGGCACCGTAGATCAGCGACAGGCCGTACAGCAGCATGCCCGACGCCAGCGCGCCCAGCACGAAGTACTTCATCGCCGCTTCCGAGGCCAATGGGCCGTCGCGGTCGATCGCGACCAGCGCGTAGGAGCTCAGCGCCAGCATTTCCAGGCCGAGGTAGATCATCACCAGGCTGCCGGCCGACACCAGCAGCATCATGCCCAGCACCGCGAACAGCATCAGCACGCTGACCTCGCCCTTGTACAGGCCGCGGTCCTCGAAATACGGCCACAGGTAGACGAAGGCGAACGCCGTCACCAGGCAGATCGATGTCTTCATGACATCGCCCGCGGCATCGCGCACGAACATGCCGTTCAGCACCGTGCCCTGCCCGCCCAGATGCGCAAGGCTCAACGCGGCCACGACAAGCAGCAACGCCAGGCCGAGCAGGTGGACGGCGCCACGGCGCCGCGACGGCAGGAACAGGTCCAGCATCAGCAGCACGAACGTGCCGCAGGCCAGCACCAGCTCAGGCAGCAGCGGCCACAGCTCGGCGGGATTGGGGGTAGAGAAATTGCCCATCGGTCAGGGTCCGGGAAGCTTGCTGGAAGCGATCTGCGTGGACAGCTGCGCGATCGCCGGCTGCATGAGGTCGGTGAGTGGCTTGGGCCAGATGCCGATGGCCAGCACGCCGGCGGCGAAGACGCCGAGTACCCAGGCCTCGCGCGCGTTGATGTCCTTGAGCTTCGCGACCTCTTCGTTGGCGACCTCGCCCCAGATCACGCGCTTGACCAGCCACAACGTGTAGCCGGCGCCGATGACCAGCGTGAGCGCGGCAGTGAACGCGAGCAACGGATGGCGCTGGAACGTACCCACGATGACCATGAACTCGCCCACGAAGCCGCTGGTCGCAGGCAGACCCGAGTTGGCCATCGCGAACAGGACCATGAAGGCGGCGAACCACGGCATGGTGTTCGCCACGCCGCCGTAGTCGCGGATCATGCGGGTGTGCATGCGGTCGTAGAGCACGCCCACGCAGGAGAACATCGCGCCGGACACGAAGCCGTGCGAGATCATCTGCACCATCGCACCCTGCAACACGAGCTGGGACGCGGCCTGGTTGGCCTGTTCGCGCACCAGTCCGATGGCGACGAAGGTGCCCAGGGTGACGAAGCCCATGTGCGAAATCGACGAATACGCGATCAGCTTCTTCATGTCGTCCTGCACCAGCGCGACCAGGCCGATGTACACGACCGCGATCAGCGACAGCGCGATGACGAGCCATGCCCAGTGCTGGCTGGCATCGGGGGTGATCGGCAGGTTGAAGCGCAGGAAACCGTATCCGCCGATCTTCAGCATGATCGCGGCCAGCACCACCGAGCCGCCGGTCGGTGCTTCCACGTGCGCATCCGGCAACCATGTGTGCACCGGGAACATCGGCACCTTGACCGCGAACGCGACCAGGAACCCGAAGAACAGCCAGGTCTGCTCCGTTGCCGTCAGCGGCACCGCGTACATGTCGGCCAGCTGCCAGCTGCCGCACTTCAGGTACAGGTAGACCAGGCCGACCAGCATGAACATCGAGCCGAGGAACGTGTACAGGAAGAACTTGATCGACGCGTAGACGCGGCGGGCACCGCCCCAGATGCCGATGATGATGAACATCGGGATCAGCATGCCCTCGAAGAACACGTAGAACAGCACGGCATCGAGCGCGCTGAACACGCCGACCATCAGCCCTTCGAGGATGAGGAACAGCGCGTAGTACTGGTTGACCTTC